>Ga0129333_10000720_pt1 | contig 28561 bp, 28 predicted proteins | sample CPB6_08_DNA_FD_94474 | JGI IMG/M metagenome (GOLD analysis project Ga0129333, IMG submission 94474) | Freshwater to marine salinity gradient microbial communities from Chesapeake Bay, USA - CPBay_Sum_0.6_0.8_DNA | ecosystem: Environmental > Aquatic > Marine > Coastal | place: USA: Chesapeake... | reverse complement strand
GATATATTATGTCTAAATATATCATATAAAGAAGTAAGCATAGATTTATATTCTGGATTGATATGATGTTCAATAGATCCTTCAAATGTGTCTATACATGTAAGTTTGGAAGTTTTATCTGTTAGTATATTTTCTAATAACCAAACAGAAGCTTTTCCTTGAAAAGAGCCTATTTCTAAAAAATTTAATGAAGGTTTGCCTTTGTATTGATGCAAAAAATAATTCCATATAGGAATATGTCCACTAAACCAGTCAACAGAAAATTTATATTTATTCATATAATATATTATTAACGCGTTGTTTAAGTATGTTTTTTCAAATAAGTGATAAAAAAATGATTTTAATCCTTTATTTATGAACATTAAAGGATGATGGTTACAGACTTAATCAAAGAAAAAGCTGATGTTAATTATAAAATTTATGAAGAAAATATCAATAAATACTATAATAATCATAAACGAGATTTTAATACATCATGTTTAAAAAATTATATTTATAAATTTTATATTCAACCTGATTATGCAAGTGCACACAATAACAAACATGATGTTATTTGCTCAATTCATAATTATATCGATAATCTTTACTTTTCATTCTACAATAATTATAAAAATAATTCAACTAAATGCACTGTTACAAAGGAATTAATTGATGATGTATTGTTAAAAGATAATAGTATTGAAAATTCAACAGTAAAATATATTATTGAAAAGACTGGATATAATAAAAACATTGAAGAGTTCTTAAAGATATCAATGCAATCTGCAAAATCATTACCTAAATTTGCTCTATGGGATGTAAATAAAAATAATGTTTATATTTTCTTAGCAGTTCTGATAGACCATATCGTAACTAAATAAAAAATTTAATAACTACATAAAGTTTTATAATAATTTCTTGACATTATATTATATCAAAATATTTTTTGTTATTACAAAATAAAGAAGTGTGTTTATAATGGATGGTTTTAGTGTTAAAAAAAGAAAATTACAAATTAATCTTTCAAAATATAAGAAAATAGTTATAGCAGTTGGCGGTAATGCTTTACAAAGAAGAGGAGAAACATTATCTTACGAAAATCAATTAAAAGCAGCTATTGAAGCTGCGCCTATAATTAAAGTTCTTTCACAACAACATCAAATTATACTGACACACGGCAACGGTCCGCAAATAGGATGTCTTGCATTAGAAAGAAAATCTGCATCTCTTGATTTACTTGGCGCTGAGACACAAGGGCAAATAGGGTTAATATTTTCACATGCTCTTGGAACATTTGGGCAAACTGCAGTACCTATAATTACACAAGTGCGTGTTGATACATCTTGTCCTTCTTTTAAAAATCCTACAAAATATATTGGTAAGGTATATACAGAAGATGAAGCAAACAATCTTGCCGATAAAAATGGTTGGACAATTAAAATGGATGGAAAACACTGGAGAAGGGTAGTACCATCTCCTCCTCCATTACAAATTATGCAACTTGACGCAATTCGTGCTCTTATTAATACAGACTATGGAATACCGCCTATGAAAATAATTCCTATTGTATGTGGCGGAGGTGGAACACCAATACATTATGATGAATCGGGATCACTTAAAGGTGTTGAAGCCGTTGTTGATAAAGATAACTGTGGAGCATTATTAGCAAATGAAATAGATGCTGATGTATTTATTATTTTAACTGATGGTGGTGGAATTTTTGAAAATTACGGCACTTCAGAACAAAGAGAAATGGCTGAAGTGTCTCCAGAATATCTTATCAAAACAAACTCGGGAAAACAATTCCCTGGTTCTATGGGGCCAAAAATAGAGGCAGTTATTAACTTTGTTCAAAGAAGTAATAGAGCTGACGTATTTGCTGCAATTGGAGATTTAAAAGATGCAGAATATATTTTAACAAATGAAAAAGGTACCATAATCAGAAAAAATGTAGATGGTGGTGTAAAATGGAGAGAAGAATATAAAAAGATATAAATTTTTTTATCATACATAATATTTACATAAATTCATCTTTTGCATGAAAATCTTCTATAAATATTTTCACAATCTTATATTTTTTTTGTGCCAATTCTTTTCCCATATTAGTTTTTATTAGAGACATCAAATTCGATGTTCTATGTTCCATATTTTCAACAATATTAGTAATAGAGCTATTATTATTTTTCATACCATATAAGAAATATCTTGTAATACCAACTGCTCCGAGTGATTCTATTCTATCTGCATCTTGTACACAATGAAGTTTCTTACAATTTATTATAATACCTTTGTCTTTTTGAGAAATCTCTTTTGACAAACTAACATTACAAGCAATATTTACAATATTATTTAAAATAATGTTATCAACCTTGTTATGAAAAAACTCTCGTAATATTTTTTCTTGAGCATCTAAATCTTGAGTATATTTATGATCATTTATATCATGCGTTAAAGCTCCTAATTGTATTTCAAATACATCATCTATACTCAGTTTTTCATTTAAAGCAATTTGAGTTGCAATATTTTTTACTCTTTTTACATGATTAAAATCATGCGATTCATCATAGTCCTTCATAATATTTTCAACAAATCTTTCAGTTTCATGAATAATTTGCTCTTTATCAATGGTGAACATTGTTACTATGCACAAATATAGTAAAATATCATTATTTATATATATTTAAGTTATAATACACGTCACGATATACTATTTTATTTTTTCTTAAATAATATCATTAAGTATGCAAATCCTAGACAACACATTATTGTTTATTATTTAATTATTATACTGATATTTTTTTCAAAAAAAGTAATGTATATATATAGATATATGAGTTCTAAAGCTCAACAAAAAAAAGAGAAGAAGGAAGCTGAAATTCAAAAAATAATTCAAAATGAACAAATATCAGATCTTGATAAGATAAAAAAATTAATTGGTAATAACGGAGATCAGATTAATCCACCATATTATAGTAAAAATAATATAATAGAATGTTTTGAAGAAACAGACAGAGAAAACAAAGATATGCTGTTTTGGTCTCCTAAAGACAAAAAATTTTTGGATAAATATACACCAGTAAACAATCAACATTTTTTAAAAATTTTAATATATGCTTCAATTTACAAAATATCTTTTAATTTTAATTTCCTGAAAAATGATATTATTGTTACACAAATCAGGAAACTTGTAAGAAATGTTTTTAAAAATTTCATTTTATCTACATTTGAAAGGTCTGTTTTTGTAAATCATAATGTATACACTTTAGTAAAAGTATTGGAAAACAATTTTAACTTTATAATATATTCAGGACATTATACACAATCCGAATATACAGAAAGAAAAAAAATAAGTACAAAACATCAAGAATTATATACTAATAGTTATGACGATGCTGTGAGATATACCCTTCTTTATTATTTAAATTTACACCCACAATTAAAGAAATATTTAAAATATGATAAAATATATAACATTGACTATAGAGAAAACTCAATAGAAAAACAAATAAAATATGATTCATTATCAAATTCTATTGATAAAAATCCTTGTAAAATTAAATACGAAATTCTAGAAAGGTATAAAAGTATGAAAACAATTGCAAAAGATATGATCAAATCTTGCAATACCTATAATATAAGTGAAGCCGAAATTCAAAAAGAAAAACTTAGTTTACCTATAATTAAAAAAATGATAAATGATGATATTATAAATAAATTAATAAAAGATAAAAGGTATAGTCAAATTAAAGATAACAATTTTACTTTTTCTTTAGATATAGATATTCGTACACCATTAAAATCATTATTTGAAGAATATATACAAAATTATGAATTTATGAATATCTTAACATTGCCTCTAGATAATTTAGTAATAAATAAAAAAACGGGTGATGATATTATATTACATGCACAGGATGTTGGAGGAGTTAGAAAAGATATTTTTAATGATATTACAAAAGAGTTATTTCAAAAACAGATATTTATTAAACCAGATGTTAATTTTTTGGAATCAGACCGATATTTTTTAAATCCAAAGTTTAATTTAGAAAATTTAGGAAAAGAATATAAAAGAGTAGATGATACATGTGCTAAATCATCTAGATCGTCTAAATCATTAAATTCTACACAAAATGTAAAATATGATGAAGCAACAACTAATGAATTTTATACATTTATAGGAGATTTGATTATATTTTTGTGGATCAATAATTTTAAATTACCTTATAAACTATCATCATTTTTATTGTCAGGGTTCATTAGAAAAAATTACAAAAAAAAAGGAAGTATTACTATACCTACAATAAAAGATTATGATCTGATTTATTATATGATAAGAGATTTTAAAAATGCATACGATATATTAATAAAACCATTACAAGTACAAGATGAAAACCATAACACATTTTTTTCATCCATAGAAATGAATACAATTACAAGTTTAACAAAAAAATATGAAGATATAGAATTAAATATAGAAAATTATGAAAAATATTTAAAAAATCTATCATCGTATATATACACATTTAATCCTATTAAAGACGACGATACTAATAGGATGGATGTATTACATATATGTTTTTTTGACGCATTTGATAATAATCGGCGAAGAATAGATATCCTTAATGCATATGAAATTCATTTAAGCACAATAGACGAAGATTTAGCAAATTCTCCATTTACTGAAGAAATTATAAAAGTATTTGTAGATAATATATATATATTACGTGATAATGAAGCTAAAAATGATGATGCATTGGGTATGAATATTAAAGCTAATTTATACGAAGATATTATTAACAATATTGATAAAAAATATATTTCAAAGTTGTTAAAGTTTTGGTCTGGAACAGATGATTATAATAAAAATGAAAAATATTTTATAAACATTAAATCGAATATAAGGTCTAATTTATTACCTGTATCACATACATGTTTTAATACAATTGATATACCTATATATAATGATCATAATGTTTTTTTCAAGAATTTAAAAAAATCAATTGATCATACATATGAAAGTGATATGGCAGGGGGTAATAAACGAAAACAGAAGAAAAAATCAAAAAAAAATAAAGTCATATAAACTATAAACATATTATGAATATTGATATCTATGTATAATTTTCATAATAGTGAAATTGAAAAACAATATGATATTATATCTGATGAATTTGATGGAACTCGTAATAGAATATGGGACAGTGTTAAGACATTTTTGCAAAACAATAATAGTGTCAAATATAAAAAAAAGCTACTAGATATTGGAATTGGTAATGGAAAAAATACATTATATGCACAGCAATATAATTTTGATTGTACAGGAACAGATATATCAACAAATTTAATTAAAATATGTCAGGGAAAAGGTATAACTAATGTTTATAAAAAAGATATTCTAGAATTAAATGAAACTGATTATGGAACATTTGATTGTATTATATGTATTGCTGTAATACATCATTTGCAAAATATAGAAGATCAAAAAACAGCTATAAAAAATATGATAAACTGTTGCAATAAAAATGGAAAAATATTAATATCCGTGTGGTCTCATGAAATTTTAAACGATAATGAAAAATCAAAAAATGATTATAGGAGTTTTAAGATTGGTCCTAATTTGGTGGTATGGAATTCTAGAAACAAAGATTTTTCCATAGATCGTTTTTATTATATACACAATATTGATTCGTTTCATCAAATGATCCAAGATATACAAAATCAATTAAATTTTGAATATAAAATTAAATGGGAAAAACAAAACTGGTTTTGCGAAATATCATTATAGTAATCAACACAATTTTTATTTTCTTATATAAGATATTTAATTCTTCCAAAACATCATATTTTATTTTGTAGGTTGAAATCAAACTACATGATTTTAACCATGAACCGATACTATGTCGTTCACATAACTCTAGCGCTTATCAACTGCATCAGAAGGTGGCATAATAGCCTTTAAAGTAGCCTTAGCTACTCCAAGCGCTACCTCTTGTGCGAAGATCTTGGTCTCTTTGTAGTGAAAGAAGTAGAGAAGGACTGCACAAACACATACTAAGGCCGAGACAGGATTTGCGACAGATGTTTCCACCATATGCGATAAGATATTCGCGGCGTGATGTATGGTTGCATGCAGCCAAGGCACGTTGGCACGCTTCTTCACGAGGAGCTTGATGGTCTCGGAGCTTGAAACAGAATCCGATTCTGAAAATAATTTGTGAAGTCAAAAGCTGGTATTTTACACAACAAAATAGAAAGGGGTTGCTTAGTTACCTGACTCGGGATAGCTGACGACCGATTTTGCCTTACTGATGCTCTTCGGAGATTTGATTTCCTTTCTGAGAACATCCTTCATTGGCGAAGACCACCTCACGTCGGAGTGTGACATATCTGCGAAACTTTTTATGAACGGGTTTTCGTTTTGAGCAATACGCAATGTTTCACGAAGGACGACTTGACAATTCGGTTTTGCTTTGCTGATCAAGTCTTCTGTTATATCTGAGACAGAAGCGACGCCAAGACTGTTGAGGATCAGAAATTCGTCGTTAACGTAGTTGTCGATTTCAAATTCGTCTTCTGTCACAGAATGAGGAGGACTTGGATAGTAGTACGCGTCTGGATTTTCTCCGTGAAGCGTAGGCGATGCAGGAGGTGCTCTTGGAGAAAGTTGCAAAGTTGTAGGCGGCGGCTTTAAGAGTTCTTCGATTGAATCGCGAACTGAAGCCTTCGCTTTACTTGTATGTGATTCGCGACACAGAAAACAACGTTTCTTGATTTTCCCAGCGAGCGTAAGGAGAGATTTATCGTATCTGCGAATGAGATGAACATAACTTAATATGATTGTTATGCCAGTGAAAATAAAGACAAAGGATGCCAATATATCATAGAACAAAAGTAGATGGAAAAATCAAATAGACAACTCACAATGGATGCGAAGGATCTGTATAAACGATGAAGACGCGACCGCAATTAGGTTTAGAACACGTGACGGAAACTATGCAACCATTTGCTTGCATATGATTGCAACGATGTCAGAAGGAAACAGCAAGGCAAAGGAAGATGTGATGGCGGTCTCACGTTCCTCGTTCGAATTCTGAAATTTGAAAATGCCGTTGACATCGGATTTTAAAATATAAAAAAATACGAAAGGTGCAGATTTCGCACTTTTTTTGAAATAAAAATGCGAAAAGTTCATATTTGGAAACGTTTTTGAGAAAAGGTTACGAAATATTGAAATTTAATAGATAAAAATAATTAAATTAAATTAAAAAAATATTAAGAATATCCAAAATGAGTACATAATATTAATTTCTATGTATATACTTAAAAATGAAATAATTCTATAGATAATTTATGTTATGTACTCAAAATTATTATTCAACACTTTTCAAGGGTTTAAGATTATTTTATTTTATATATAAATAGGATGCTTTATTTTGACATTGGAGCAAACATTGGTAAATGGTCTTTGAGTAATGTTACTGATAACAAAATAATAGCAGTTGAACCTGTACCAAATACATTTGATATATTAAAACAGAATTGCTCTGGTCATAATATAATTTGTTTAAATTATGCAGTATCTAATACTAATGATAATATTGTTTTATATAATGCATCTTCTTCTCCTACCTTATCTACTATGAATTTAGAATGGCTGACTGATAATAAAAGCAGATTTTGTAATACAACATATACGCCAATAACATGCCCATCTATGAAACTAGATGATCTTATTAAAACATACGGTCTACCTGATTTAATAAAAATAGATGTTGAAGGTGGCGAATATGATTGTGTTTCATCTTTAACACAAAAAACTAATTGTTTGTGTTTTGAATGGGCATCAGAAACAAATGATATCACATTTAAATGCTTGGATTATTTACAAAAATTAGGATACGTATATTTTTTTATGCAAAATGAAGATGAATATGTTTTTCGACCAAAAGAAACAGATTATTATGATATAACAATTGTTAAAGATTTATTGCAAAAAAGTACCCCAAAAAAAGATTGGGGGATGATTTGGTGCAAATAACTATGTCGTGTATTTACGACGTATGATATATAGGGTCATTAGTAAGGTCAATAAATTTATCAAATTCCGCAAAGACACATTTCCTGAAATAATTAGGAAGCTCTGATGAATTTTCAGTCAAATATTCTTTAAATTCGTTGATTTTTCTCAAACAAACAATTGTAAAATATTTGTATTTAAGAAAATAGTTAGATTGTTTGTTGTTGCTATAAATATAGTTTAACAACTTCATTATTTCATGAAAACAGTATACTTTTTCTTGTAAATTTCCAATATTCATTAACATCATGAGATATTTCATAGTATCGTATATCCTTGTGGGGTTTTCATTAAATAATATATTTGTATTATTTTCCATATAACATTTTAAACTGAATGAACGCTTTGATGTTTGTATAAGTGTATAATTTTCATAGAGGAAATAAATATTGATATCGATTTTATGCCATCCGTCATTGTCATCTGTGTTCTTCAACATAAATGGGGTAATGTAAGAGTCATTATAATCTCTGACATTATTTCTTACCTGAAACAATGCATGAAAATAATTTAGTAGCAAATTTGTAATTTGGTTCATCTGTGTATATGATATTTCATCGTTTGATTTTTCCGCTTCTAACTGAAATATTTGGAAGATCTTGAAAGTTGCATTGATACTTGTAATATCAGTTTGAATTGACTTTTTATTGAAATCGAAAGATATTGATGAAATATTATTATTACGAATAGCTTTCATCGTGTCCTCAAATTCATATATGTTTATTGCACTGTTCTTGATATTTTCAATAATATCATTTCCATATTTTTCTTTATAAATAGTGAATATGTCATTGTTATTGATGACAACATCAACTAACTCATTGATAGATGACTTGAAATTTTTATCACTGCGCACTAAATTGGCGATATCATAGAAACTCAAGTCCTTACCAATATGATATAATATCAATTCGATAGGAATATTTTCGAATTGATAAACCATAAGTGATCTTGATAGCAAACTTAAGATAATCGTTCACAAAGTTTACATTTCCGATAGTCATTTTTTTTATTTTTTGATTGAAATTAGTAAAAATTTATTCATCTTTCTTAACACATTCTAAAAAAATAAATAAACTAAAAGAAGCATGCGTACCATGGTTCATAATCTCTTTTAATTTTTTTTATTAACACACCTTTATTTTGTTTTTGAAAAGATCTTTGAATTTTTATTGCAACAATATTACCATCTGAATGCTTAAGATATTTATAATATATCATATGATTAAACATTAAAAATTGATATATTTTTATATACTTTTATATTTCAATTTAGATAATAATTATTATGAATGTAATAAAATTTATGATAGTTTTGCAGTATATTATGAAAATAACCAATACAAATATAAACCATATTGGAAAATTAAGAAAAATAAAATCATCATATGATCTGAGATCTCTTATTGATAATGAAAATAGTCTATATATGATAGATAATAACAATATAGATTCTCTACTTATATCATATATAGTACATATATTATTACATAATATTATTTACTGTAAAATGATATATTTTTACAAAAAATACTACAATAAAAATGAAAAATACAACAAAAAATTGCATAATAACTTCACAACAATTTGATAATAAAATTATCTTATATCTTTACATATAGCGCATCTCCCCATCCATGTTTTGTCATTACAGTATGATGTCTTTTGAAATTATATTTAGATAAATATTCATCTAGTTCATCAACCATGCAACAATTTTCATAAAGTTCTTTTTCATTTACTTCTGTATAAATTGCACGGATATAATGCAAAATATTAGAAGCACCTTGCAATGCTTTAAGTTCTGCTCCTTGTATATCTAAATTGATAAAATCAAATTTATCAAAATTTATATTAAAGTTCTGATATAATGTATTTAAAGATATGGTTTTTACTTTTTTTCTATCTATTTCATATACATGAGGATGTTCAATTAAATGGGTTTTAAAATTTAGTATAGATGATGATTCTGTATTATTTGTTATCATAAAATCTACTTCTTCATTATCTTTATCACTTATTACCGCATAGATATAATTTTTTTTATTTTTAATAAGTTCTTCATTCGCATCTATCCATAATATACTATCATTTGTAAATCCTAATCTATAATATAATGGTTCTTCTTCACATTTATGAGCCCCTATATGCAATATTCCTTTTTGAGGTTTATATTCAGGGTATAGTTCAAATATATTTGGTATTAACATTTACTTTAAGTAGGATAAACCTCTTTATATGTTTTTTATACAAAGTATATAAAAATGTGTTGTGATATACTTTTTAAGCAATGGATTCTTTTATTTTTGGTGGAATAATTATTTTTTATATCTATTTAATGTCCATAAACTAAAAACATTTATATTTTAGTCCTCTGTATTTTTACAAAAACATATACATATCATATCATCTTTTGTTCTATAAATTACAGAATGTACATGTTTTCTGATTATAAACTTTATTTTACTATTAAAAATATTTTTTTCTCTCATTCTTGCATAGTCTTTTTTAAATCTTATAATAAGCTCTGAAAATTCACAGATACATTTATGACTTACATTACAAGACAAGAATTTTCTAAAAGTTTCGTGTTCAAATACCTTTGACCATATATTACCTTCTTCCAATAATTCATCTATCTTAAATTTACCAAACATTTTATCCTTTTCAACAACAAAATGCTTTAAGGTATTTGGTAATACATATTTATCTATTACATTTTCTATTTCTTCTATTCTACCTTTTAATGCAAAAAATGATCCTGTTATATCTACATTTATTTTTTCCATGTTTGGAAGAACACAATCTCTGATTTTACCTCTCATAGACCATTTTGGTGTACTGTCTTGTAAATATGGTATATTCATGCAATTGGCATATTTTATAATATCCTTTTTTCTAACATCTAGCAAAGGTCTTACGAAACAAATATTATCATTTACTGTATGTTTTGACATTCCACATAAATTCTCATAATTTGTCTTCATACTTATATTTGTTATAATATTTTCAAAACAATCGTCTTTATTATGACCAAGTACTACAACAAAACTTTGATTGTCATATATTTTTGCAACCTGTCTATAGGTATCAAAACGTATCTCTTTTGTAGCATCTTCGTACAATGCTCTAAGACCATTATTTTGACAATCATTTCTTTTCAATTCTATTATTTTTCTATGATAAAGTTTGACTTTGAGCAAATCACAATATGCTTTTACAAATTCTACCTCTTTATCACATTCTTTACGATTATTATAGTTGATATGAACAGCAGTTATTTTATAATTTGGAAAAATTAGTTTTAACATATGCAAACATACAAAACTATCTACGCCACCAGATACTGATACAATTATATGCATATTAATATTAATAAAATTTGATACATTATATATATTTTTAATAATATCCTTTTCTGGATAGTTTTCTATATTTGTTGATAATTTATCAAATGGATTATTTTCTAAAATATCTTTGAATAAATCCCAATTGGATTGATTATCACTTATATTTTTATTTTGTTGTGTTTCTAGTTGTTGTTTTGTATTCGTTTTATATACATCTCTTATCGCACATCTCAGAAATCGTTTGTAAATTGCTTTGTCAGATGGTTTATTTTGAGCACTCTTAAATTTGAAGTTGATAAATTCTATAGATGAGTTGATACATTTAATATCTTTTAAATGCCTAAAAGGCAAAAATGCAAAACACCAATCCGTTGATGTCATCTCTTCAATAATACTAACATCGCCATTTATTATTAATATTGATGATATATCTTTTGCTATATGAGAATAAGTAGAGCAATCTATAGGACACAGACGATTATAATGTCTAGGTATTTGGTCAAATGCAATTATAGCTCCCATAATAGTACGTTTATCACAGTGTTTCAAACAATTAATAATATTTGTATCAGTATATAATTTTGAAAAATACTTATCAGAAAGGTATTTATCATTTTCTACAGTTTTTGAAAACCAATAATTACTATTTGCAAACCATTCATCATATAGATCTTTAAATAATTCTTGCATAGTATTATCAATATAATATATATATTATTGTTTATATAATTGATATTGATATAAATATATTTTGTATTAAATATATAAAATGAAACTTTTGCGCGTGTTTTCCTTTGTATTCTTAATAACAGAAATATATTCATTTATATGTGTTCATACACCAATTATAAATCACATACCTCGTACAAAATCTAAATTATGTGACATCAAAATGGAATTAAATAATTATCACGATTATTCTAATTTTATTTCATCTTATAATAATACACCCATTCCATTGATTACTTATGATGATATTATTACAAATATGTGTGTTATTAAAAAGGTACATATATCATCCAACTCTGACAGAATAATTTTTCATTATGGTGATAATAAAAAAGGGGTTTTTTATATGAACCCTAATAATAACATAATGGTATCTAAAATCAAATTTATTCTATCACAAATAAATATACCAGAAGTATATATTGACCATCCATTTAATATGGATAATCCTAATTATAAGTTATATTGTCAACCTAAGAATACAGATACAGTTACAGAGAAAGATTATGAAGATTATATTGATAACTATTTCTCTAATCATCGTATTGACGAGTATAGTGAGTATCCAAACGATGATGATATTGCATTAGATTGAAGTGAAGAATACTTCATTGTTTGACATAAGGATAATATTAGATATTATTTTACAAAATGACTAAACAACTTGTTATCTTATTATTTTGTATACTAGAATGTGTTGATACATTTGTGAATGTAATACATCATAAATATTCAAAACTAAAATACACACCATTACATAATCAAAATAATGATATGATGGTTTTTGGTGCAAGTATAACAGGTATTGGAGGAAGAGTTATTCATACACATCGCAAAAAATATCCTAATGCTACTATTATCGGTGTAACGCAAACTACAAAAAATCATAATTTCTTATCTAAGCTGAATTGTACTCCTATATTGTACGATAACTTAAATCATAATTTATCTTTTTCTAATATCGTCATATCTATACCTCCAAATAGCAAATTTGATGCTGAAAATAATAAACAGTATATATCAATTATAGACGATGCTTGTTCTTTTTGGAATAAAAAAGGGAGGTTAATATTTACAAGTTCAGGCAGTGTATATAACGAGCAAAACGGGGGTATAGTTTGTGAAAGTAGCGATATAAATGCAAATCATACGTTATACCTATGTGAAGATATTATACGTGGTTATGGGGGAATAGTTTTTCGTTTCGGAGCTTTATATGGTATGCATAGAGGAGATTTTTGGAGATTATTAGATAAACCATCATTAAATATAAGTGAAAATCTAATTATAGAGATGTGTAATTATGATGATGCTGCATCTGCAATTGCTACTGTTTTATATTCAAATAGTAAAAATATATCAGGGGAAACATATAATGTTTGCGATGGAAAAGGAAAGACAATTAAGGATATCCTTGGAAATTGTGTTAGAGTATATGAATATCGTGACAAAAAAGTTCCTATATTGCTAAATAGTACTACATATTCAGGGAAAAAATATAATATTACAAAAATAAAAGAACTAGGTTGGCAACCAAGATGGAGATCATTTGAAGAATGGTGTAGGGCACATTCATATGCTGCAAACCCTTCATCTAATGAAATAAAATTATACAAAGAAAGGAAAATTTTGGAAAAGGAAGAACTTCAAAGATTATATGATATAAATTTGCAAAAAGATAATGATGTTGTAAGAGAAGGTTTTTTATTTATTTTACAATTTGTTTCATTTGTTTTGATAGAAATATACTTATATTTTATACCAAAATAATATATAATATATAATATATAACATTTACTTAAGATTATACAATTACAATGACTTATCTTTCTGATTACGAGGTTGTTCTAGAAGATAATGTTTACAATTTAAAAGAGTTTTCTAAAGTACATCCTGGTGGCAGTATGATATTAAATATATTTGGTGGAAAAGATGCTACTATTCACTATTATATGCTTCATAATCATGATAAAATACGACCTATATTAGATAAATATAAATTACGTAATTTTGTGAATGCTACGAATATGTACGATATCAATACTAGCAACTTCAAAGAACTTAAAAATAAGGTTAAAAATGCTATAATATATCCTTATGCAAATTTAGAATGGTATATTAAGGCTGTTTGTATATTATCAATATGTATTTATTTAGAATATTCTAATATTCAATATGGATTTACTTTAATTAAAAGTATATTACAAGGTTATATGATGGCTATGATTGGATTATGTATACAACACGATGCAAATCACGGCGCCATTTCTCCTAATGGTTGGGTTAATTTGTTATGGGGATATACGCAAGATTTTATAGGAGGTAGCGCATTATTATGGAAACATCATCATGTTTTATTACATCATGCTTATACAAATACAATAGATAATGATCCAGATTTTTCAATAGAAATTATACGTTTACATAGATATATGAAAATTTTGCCTTTTCATCAGTGGCAAAGTACATATATTTGGTTTCTCTTACCATTACTGCCATTTTCTTGGCATTTCAAAGAAATATATGATTTGTTATCCATGACACATTGCGATGTAAAAATATCTAAGATGGCAAAATCTGAAATGTTTTTTTCATTATTATTGCGTTTTCTTTTCATATTGCGTTTTTATATTATTCCTTTTTACTTTTATCCATCTATAAATACTATATTTTATATGACAATTACTTTACTTACTGGCGGATTGTATTTGGGAGTAAATTTTATAATATCACATATTTTTGAAGGAGTTAAATATCATCATATTGAAAACAAAAACAAAATTGATTGGTGTATATTACAAATCGAAACCTCTTCTTCAGTCGGAGGTAGACTTCTGGGATTTTTTCATGGAGGACTTAATTATCAAATAGAACATCATTTATTTCCTCGTATATGCCACGTACATTATCATAAAATACAACCAATTATTATGGACTGGTGTAAAAAAAATAATATTAAATATAATTATTTTCCGAACATTATAACAAATATTAAAAGTTGCTTCAAATACATTGATGAAATGGGTAATTACTATTAGTTTTTTATAGTTTCATATATCTTAATTTTAATTTTTGTACTTAGGCCAGTATGAAAGATATGCGTGACCTAATTCATTTTTATTACTTATTTGATAGTTGTATTGAGAAATAATTTGAGATTTTATAGTTGAATAATATCCATCATTATATATTGGTTCACCTTCATATAATTCTTCAATCATATCTTCAATTAGCCTTTCTATGAAAGACATTTTGTATCTTTCTTCGGTATCATATAAAGAGTTGATTTTGTCGGTTTTATATATAGCTGACAAAATGTCATAGATAACATCTCTAATGTTCATGTTCATTATTACTTATAATATAGTAATTTGTATCATTTTTTCATAAATATTATATGAATTAGTGCTTTTTCATTATAATACTGTATGCAATAACTTTATTTAATAAATTTTTTTGTACAAATATAAGATGCGAATATTTTGTTCATATGCTCAAGCTCGTATCTGTCATCCTTTTTAATTCTAAAATTATTAAATACTGACTTTATATCTATATAAATATTTGTTTTATAATTGTTGTAAAATAATACAGATAAATATATATCTACATCATGATTAGTAATACATTGATTATATAAACTTGCACCACCTATTATAAAAGATTTATCAATAGATTGATTTATATTACAATACACCAAAGCATCATTTAAATCTTCAAATAACGCTACACCAGGTATTTTTAAAGTTTTAGCTTTTCTTGTAATTATTATATTAACTCTTTTTGATAATGGGCAACCGATCATTTCCCATGTTTTCCTACCCATTATAACTGCATTCTGTTTATTTCCATCTTCAACATTCATAGTTATTTCATTAAATTTTTGAATTGCATCAGGTATACACCACGGAACTGTATTTTTATATCCTATTCCCCCATTAATATCACACGTTATAATTAACGAAATTTCTTTCATATATTTATATGTTATATCTTTTTATTTTATATATTCATTAATAGTTTCCTTTATTTTGTCAATATTTCCACCAATAATTTTATTATTTATTGTTTCATTATTTATAAAATATATTATCGGTATAGATGTTATTTTTAATTCGTCGACTATATTTTCACATACATCTATATCTGCTTTATAAAAATCTATTTGTTCTATCTGTTCAGATAACTGTTCTATTACTGGTTTAATATTTTTACATGGCACACACCAAGAAGCACCAAAATATACAAGTTTAGGTCTATCACCTTTTAATAATTTTGATAAAGTTATATCATTCTTTAATTCATGTATCATAATTCTTTATTTATTGCAAAAGATAAAAAAAATAGCATATTAAACTTAAACTTTTGAACTATTTATCCTGATGATCCAAATCCACCTTCGCCTCTTTTACTTTCAGAGACATCATCTACTTCCAACATAATAGGAAAGATTTGTTTTTTCATAATGAGTTGACAACATCTAAATGGAAATGAGATTTCGGGCACTGTATCATCAACCTTTGTAAGAGCAATCAACAATTCACCTTTATAAGAACAATCAATAATCCCAATCGAGTTTGCTAACACATAACCAGATTTCATAATCGAAGACCGAGGGGCAATCTCTACATAATAATTTGGAGGGATATCGAGTTTAATTCCTGTGTTACACAAAATTGTATTTTTATTAATTTGTTTTGAAATACCAATAGCAGTCAAGTCGTAACCTACGTCTGAAAAGTTTGCCTTGATAGGTGTAATGGCATCATTATGGATTTTTTTCATTTTCAATACAGGTGCTTCAAGATCGAGCGATTTGAACATAGTGTTATGGAAATTATTGTTATAAATATAATTAACATTTACATAAATAGCACCAAACACATCTAGAGCATTTGAACCAGAATAAGTAATACTGTCATCTTCTTTATCACAAGGAATATTATAGAAATTAGAGAATGTTTCTAGATTTTTCTTATTATCTTTGTCTGCGATGATGATGCATTTGTCTTTCACGACCACGTGTTTTTCAAAATATGCTGTCAGATACTGGTTAGCAATTTCCTTGGGTTGTTTTTGAACAAATTTAGAAATATCGATATCAACCAATCTGTTCTTACTAAGAGATCCATCATATTGTGATTTCATCTCTTCGCCATCATTTACAAGACCAAAGATATCATTAACGATGTCAGGTGAAACGGTTTCATATTTTTCTTCACCACCATTTCCAGGCGTTTGTCTCGTAAATTGCAATAGATTATCACAAATTGTCTTTTGATCTTTAAGGTAACTTGATGTAAATGATGTACAAATATAACCAGTTCTGTATTCATCTACATTATTGATAATTAGTCCCAAGATATATGCTTTAAGTTGTGTAATTTTATCTTTGAAATATGAAGTATCCGGCATCAGTATGTTGATATATATTATATATATAATTCTTATATTGATTTATATCTTATTATTTTTACATATATAAAGCGATTTTTATATACAAATAATAATATGAAAACATCTGCTACTGTTGTAACTGCATATTATGAATTTAAAAGGAAAAAACATGGAACTGATAATTATTATAAATGGATGAAAAATTTTCTGAGTATTCCATGTAATATGATGATTTATACAGGAGATGATGAAAGTGCTTCAAAAATTAAAGCGTTACGCATTGGATTAGAAGATAAAACTATTATTATTGTTTTGGATTTTAATGAACTTTATTGTAGTCAATTTATGAAATATTGGGAGAAGGATTACAATAGAGATCACGAAAGATATCACGATCCTGCATTATATATTATTTGGAATGAAAAAACTGCCTTCATAAAAAGAGCAAAAGATTTAAATCCATTCAATAGCGAGTTCTTTTGTTGGGCGGATATTGGTATGGTTCGTGAAGAGTATTATTTGAATTATATTAATACATTTCCATCTGAAAAAATGCTGCAAGTATATGAGAAAGATAAGATATATTTATTAAATTTAGTTCCATATAGTGATAATGAAAAACAAAATGTGAAGGACGCATGTGAAATATTTAGATATAAAAATAATACAGGTGCGGGAGTTATAATGTGTCACATAGATATGGTTGATACTTGGTATGATACTTATTATAAAATGTTATCTAGATTTATGGAAAAAGATTTATTTGCTGGAAAAGACCAAAGTCTTATTAATTGTATTTGCATGATATATCCTAATTTAATTAAACTTATTAGACCATATAATCCCCCATTTGACGAATGGTTTTATATGTTATTTTATTTTTCAGATGTATATTACAACAATTTGTTACATATTCAATAAAAAATGTTATTGAAATGCTTATTTTTTCATCATAGTTGATTATCTATTTTATGTATTAGTTGTGAATTATTAGATGACTTAAGGAATTTTAAATTTGAGTACATAATTCAGATAATCTTTGGAATTATAAAAACTTTCTAAAATTTCTATAAAAAATAAATTATGTACTCATTTTTCTTTTTGGTTTGTGTAATCAAAAACCATTGTCTTGCAATTTGTTTTATTACTATGAAGTAACAATAATTATTTGACCATTTGTTGATAAAATATTACTTCCTGGTCAAATTGACGTACAGACACGTGACCAGATACTTAGCGGTGAGTTCTGGAGAACTATTTGCAACACTTCTGTAGGCAAACTCAAGCAGCTTTTTGGGAAATTTTTTGATCAATTCGATTTCTCCCCTCGAAAAGCTCTCGTTGAATTCGAAGTCGCTTGGGATATCGCAGTAATATGTGATGTCCTTGATGGCATTCGCAGACATTATGTTGTTCACTGGGTCGATTTTCCAACGCATAGTAGCATCTTGCAATTTGGTAAGGCGCGTCTTCGTAGTAGTATAGTTGCGTTCGGAAGGAGACTGTGTACGCCTGCCGGTGTTTTTGAATACCGTGTCGAAGTTTTCGTAAGAAACGAAAAGTGCCTCGTTTCCGGCGTAAAGATGGGGGTATTCTTCGCGATGTATCTGCGGGAGATCTCCATCGCTCCACATTGTTACGTCTTTGTAATATGGATACGGGTCGATGTACGTGGAATTCTCTGTGTTCGAAACTGTTTTCTTCGGCCCAGCAGTTGGAAAAGGGAATTGAATTTCGAAACAGGCGACGCAGAGAGAATGACCGCAAGCAAGCCCCATTATGGGTCTGACATCCTCGAGACATACCGGGCAAGTAACTTCGTTGACGAGATAAAGTTTGATGGCGAATGGAGGGCAGAGTGCCTTCCTGCATGTAGGACATGTACTTCCAGAACTTTTTCCTCCCATACTCAATCTCCCAAACGCCTCAATGTTCGCATCAAGAATAGGTGAAGGAACATCTGTGTGGCAATCGCATCCGGCTTCATCGCTCAGGATTCTGGAACCGGCCTCTTGAGAGAAAGCATCAGGATCCTCTTGTGTTTCAGAAGCCTGCATCTTTTCAAATTTTAGAAATTCAACGGAATTTTTTTTGAATTTTTTCTAAAAATAATAATAAATTTTATTTTTGTAAAATTATATTATGTTACTTTTTAGACGATTGAATTTTTTATTTATATTTATAAATGCATAAAATAGATAATGAAACAATATACACTATCACCAATTTGCAAACCTCGTAGAAATCAATCAAGAAAATCACTAATTCACAATTCTCGTGGAAATCAATCAAGACAATCACTAATTCACAATTCTCGTGGAAATCAATCAAGACAATCACTAATCAAATCTCACGGAGATCAATCAAGACAACCTGAAGACGAAATAAATTCAATATCTACAATTATCATTAATTATATAAATACTCTTGATAATAATATATTAAATAAAGAAGACACTACAGCCGATGAGGGCAAAAAAATTTTAAATGACTTTGAAGAACAATTTACAAATTTTAATCATCTTAATATTTTGATAGCATTTTTGAAAATAATTTCTGAAAATATAGAAAATGAAAAAATTATAAAAGTAATAGATAAATTGTTGCATTTATTTGAAAATTGGACACAAGATTACAAAGGTACTTATTTTATTAAGCCAAATCAAGGAACATTATCAAAAATACAAGCTATTTTGATAAAACAATATTTAAATGAAATAAACAAAACAAGTATGATAAAATATCAAAAACATTTAATAAATAAAAATTTTTTGGATGAGAATGAGACTGATGAAAGCAGAAAGTATTATGTTACTAATATATCAAATGTTCATGTAATGGAAATACTAAGATTACTCAGTAATAATAAAAAATCAACAAAAACATCAACAAAAAGATTAACAGGTGGACAAAAAGAAATAAAGCCAAACATTAAAAAGACCAAGAACTTGATAGAAAATACTTCAAAAATATTTATTGGACCTCGCGGTGGTAAATATAAGATTTTATCAAATGAAAAAAAACTTTATTTACAAAAATAAATAATTAGATAATATATAATATTTTTAATTATATAAATGACACATAAAAGTAAGAATTATGTAAAGTGTACTTAAGAAAGTACGAATTTGAGTACATAATTCAGTTAATCTTTAAAATTATAAAAACTTTCTAAAACTTATAGAAAAAATAAATTATGTACTCATTTTATTATTCCTTATACTTTAGATAGTTTTTACATCTGGAATATCATACCTATTTCTTGGTAGTAACATTTACATTCAAACATCGTAGCATCTTATTATAAAAAGTCTTATTAAAATTTAAAACAGTTCCATTTTCATATTCTTGAATTATATTCACATTTACATTTAGCATTTTGGCTAAATCGCATTGTTTCATTTGTTTTGCATTTCTAGCGTCACATAATGCAGCACGTTGTTCTTGTGATATCTTATTTGTTTTAGGAATATCATCTTCATTTAATTTTTTGAATTCCTTTGTACCTGCTGGATTTTGTTTATATTGAGTTGTATTTTTATGATTTTTATTGTGAATTGTTACAGGTGTCCAATCTTGACAATCAGGTTGATACATATTATATAATATAAATATATATTTATATATTTTTGACACTTGATATGTTCAACCTTTTTACTAAAAAATATCATAAATCAAACTATATCTACGACCCTATTTTTTTGTGTTTTTCTCCTTTTCGAGGACGTCCGCGCTTCAAAGGTACTAAACCTAATTTTTCCCTTCGCTTCTTTCTTGCTTCGCGTTGATCATGAACTCGAAGACTATCTATAGCCTTATTAATTCTAGATTTTCGCATAAAATTTGCTTTCTGAATAGCATTATATGTCCTCCCATAATTACAAAAAATCTCACTATTCGCCCATATTTTTTGCGTGCTTATCAAAGATACCGCTGTCATCTTTCCTTGACGAATTTGACCAAAGCCACTTATCATAGAATTATTTTTCATAAGCCTACCCTTAATTCTCTCAAAACGCGCATCATTTGCACACCACGCTATATGTTTTCCCTTAAAATTTTCTGTTTCTGGTCGAACCATGCTCATATTATTACATAGAGCGATTGATTGCATCTCTAAACTTACATCAACAGAGGGTACAATTTCTCCCACAAAATAAGCAATTTTTGTGTTTGGAGGGATATCTTCGCAAGCGCGTAAACAATAACCCTTATCTGATCTAGACCTTCTATTTAGATTACTGTAGTCAAAAATAGAAATTAATGGACCACCTGGAATTGCTCGCATTAAACTGCTTCCTAAAGTTCCATGCATTTTTGCGATATCCTTCATAGGAAGTTCTTGAATATCCGAAAATAAACACTCCTTTCTGCCCTTCATTTCCTAAAAAATAGAATTCAGATAATAATACATTATTTTATCATTAAATATTAATTATTATACAAAACGTGCCTTACCTCCTATCCTGGTGAAAGTGAAAAACATTTGTTTCACAATCGAACTTTAAATAGTGTACAAATCTATTTTCGTGAAAATTTTAGTCATGGGTTCGAACCCCACTGATGGCACCATAAAAAATTTGCAAAAATAATACTTAATTCAAGCAAAATAACTATTTATCATTTGCAAATTCGCCATAGTCTTGTCGCCAATTTGTGTATAATCTTTTGTTAATCAGTATAAGAAAGTTCTTGGATATATATTGACATATCTCTTAATAATATAAATAAAGATAATAAAACTTTTATCATTTTTTATTTATACCTCATATATATTTTTTACTTATTCAAATGATTATTTCCATTAATAATCTTTATTTATTTTAGATGAAAACTAAAAAAAATATCGAAGATAAATCTTTTAGACATATAAAAACAGTTATATGTGGTAAAGATAATAGAGCTGTTAAAGCTAAACGTCATAAAAAAACAGACGGTGGGCATCATAATGAACTAAAAATACATACAAGTCAATATTTACATGTTTTTTCTGATATAGAAGGTTATTTTCCAGAAAATTTAAAAACACTTTTTCAAAATTCTGATAAAGAAAAAAATAAAGATGTTATTGCCTTTACTGGCGATTTAATTGATAGAGGAGAATGCTCTATTGAAAATCTAAAATATATGATTAATTATAAATTAATACTTAAAGATAGATTAATATTAATTTGCGGTAACCGTGATTTAAATAAAATTAGATTACGTAAAGAGTTAGCATTATCAAAAGAATTTAAACCCTTGAAGATTTAAAATGGCACAAAAATATATTATTTTTTATTGTGTATTATTATGAAACATAAAACACAAGACTATAAGATTACTGCTGTCAAGTACTATTTACAAAATGATGTTAGTTTAGATGAAGTATGTGATATTTTTGATTGTAAGAAGTCTTCATTGAGACGATGGATTGTGAAATACAAGGTGCATAAACATATTGAAAGACTTAATAGACCATCTATGTCTTATAAAATAACAAAGGAGCAAGTTAAATATGCTATTAGAATACTAAAACAAAACGAACAGATTACTATGACTGAACTAAAGAAATTAATACTTGATAAATATCCTTCATTTGATATTACATCACAACATTTAGGAAAGGTATTAAGGGACAATAATAAAACCAGAAAAAGAACTAAACATCAACATTTCCCAGCAACAAGGTATGATGTGGAAGTGAATAAACAAAATGAGTTGAATAGGTTTTATAATGAGGTCAGTAAATATCCTATTGATAAAATTATATGTTTAGATGAAACCTCTATACAACCTGCAATGATGTTAGAATATAGTAGATGTCAATTAGGTAAGAAGTGTGTTGTAAAAACAGATGATAATTATGTATTCAGGAAATTCACACTTTTAGTAGCAATTAATAATTCAGGATGTGTAGGTTCTAAATTATACCAACAAGGTGGAATGACAAAAGAAAGATTTGTAGATTTCTTACAAGAACATATATTTAGTAAATACAAAGATAATCTAATAATATTAGATAATGCTGGAAGTCATAATAATCAGTTTGTAAAAGACGCTATTATCAATAGTGGTAATAAATATTTATTTTCAATCCCTTATACTCCAACAACAAATGCTCCTATAGAAAATTACTTCAATCAAATAAAGCATTATCTCAAATTGAATAAGAAGGTGCTAAAGTATGATGAGTTAAATGAGGAAATCAAGAATGCTATTAAGATGGTAAGAAAAGAGAATTATACAAACTATTTCAATAATGCTTACAATAAAGAAGGATTAAGACAATACACGAGAAGACTATCAACAAGATACAGAAAACCTAAAACATATAAAACAACATAAGAATATATTAGGTATATTATAAGACATTATCATCATAATGAGACTTAAAACTGAATTGTATCCAGAACAACAAAAACAAATAAGAGAAGAACTAATAGAATTGTTGAACTTGAAAGAAACTAATTGTCTTATATTGTATGAAATAGACCAAGATAAAGAACTACAAGGCAAAATCATGGATTTATTACCAAAAATACATAATTATTTTTCTATGAGTACCATAACAGCAATATCATATCCTGATAAAATAAAAAGACCATATGTATCAATTATTCGCCATCTATTGAAAAATGAATATCAAATATTAAGTACTGAATACACCATCAAAGCAGAACCAAAAAATATAAGAACAAAACGATATTATTTTGTACGAAGGCAAGATATAAAAAATTGATTATAATAGTATAAAATACATATATCACTATGAATAACCAAGAAAAGGGTCTATTATATGAAAAGTATGTTAAGGACTTTATTATTCAAAAGATTGGTAAAAATGCTTATCTATGGAATGAATGTCCTGAAAACATATTGATTGAAAATGCTTTGGTTGATTCACATAATGATATGAGGCTGATAAGAAAAGACATCAAAGAAGGATACATACATTCCCATAAAGATATAGGTATTGACATCATACAACTTGATAATAATAGATGTTCTATAGTCCAATGTAAAAATGGTTATAGTAATGGTTTATGTGTAGATGACATATCAGGTATTATGATGAGAAGTAATTTCTTGAGAGATGTTCCTACATTCATTTACTATACAAACTGTCTATCAAGAAACATTAAATACACATCAAAATTAAGTCCTTATGTTGTCAATATTGATTGTAGTACTAATATAGATAAGTTATTAGAAGTATCTATTGATAATAAAATATACTTTGTTAAATTGCCTTATGAAGATAAGAATAATCAAGAAATTACAAAGACTGAAATAATACCATATTCATATCAGACTGAAGCAGTTGCTAAATTCAAAGAACATTTTGAAAACAACAATAGAGGTATCTTATCTCTTCCATGTGGTTGTGGTAAGACATATACCAGTTATATAATATCATCTGATTATAGTCATATCATCATCTTATCGCCATTAAGAGAGTTTGCAAGTCAAAACTTAAATAGGTTTATTGAATATGGTTATGATAAAAATAATACTTTGTTAGTTGATAGTGATGGAAATAGAGATATAGATAGTATCAAAGAAATTATCAAGAACAAGAATAAACTACTTATCAGTTGCACTTATAATTCTATGGACTTAATAACAGAATGTTTAGATTTGTTTCAAGATGCTTTATTTATAGTTGATGAGTTTCATAACCTTTCAAAAGCAAATATTTCAGATGATGAAAATAACATATATAAGTTATTGATGTCAGATCATAAAATTCTGTTTATGTCAGCGACACCAAGAATTTATGATATTGAATATGATGATGAAGCATTTGATATGGAATGGTTATTTGGAGATGTAGTATATCAAATGACATTTACAGATGCTATTGTTAACAAGTATATAACAGATTATAAGATATGGTTGCCTTCTATACACGAAAATAATGAAGAACTTGACAAGAAACTTTCTATTTACGAGATTGATAATGAAATCAAGAATAGATGCAAGTTCTTATATTCTTGTATAGCAAATAATGGTTCAAGGAAGTGTATAATATATTGTAAAGACACAGAAGATATGATGAGTATGATAGAATGTATGAAGACCTTGAATGAGTTTTACATTATGGATATTGAAATAAATAGTATTAGTTGCGAGGATAGTGAGAAAAAACGAAAGAGAACATTAGAAAGCTTTGCTAACAATAATGATAAAATACAACTGCTATTCAATATTAGGATACTGAACGAATGTATTGATATACCATCTTGTGATAGTATCTATATCAGTTATGCTCCTAAAAATAAAATAACCACAATACAAAGAATTAGCAGAGCAACCAGAACAGATAAGAATAACCCTTATAAAGTTGCAAATATCTATATTTGGTGTGAAGAATATGAAGAAATATTAGAAACCTTATCATCAATCAAAGAATATGATATAATGTTTAAGGATAAAATCAAGGTAAATGCTGTAGATTTTTATCACAGTAAAGAAGATAAAGATATTGAATTAGTAGATAATGATAAGGTATTAATGAGTAATTATACATTGGGGATTAAGGAGTTCAAGGTGATGAGCTGGGAAGAGAAGCTTGAGATGGTAGAAGAGTATATTAAGGAAAATGGTAAGTTGCCATTATCTACAGATAAAAATGTTATGGTTAAGCAATTAAGAAATTGGATATCTCGTCAGAATAAACATTATAAAGAACATATACATATGTTTAGAAATATACAATATGTAAATAAATGGGAAACTTTTATAAAACATTATTCACATCTATTTAGAACAAATGAAGAACAATGGTATGATATGTTAGAATGTGTAAAAAAATATATTAATGATAATAATAAATTACCTTCAATATTGGATGAAGATGCATATATTCAGACATTATATAGATGGATATATACTCAAAAGAATAAATATAAAAATCAAATCCAAATTATGAAAAATGAAGAAATCAGAAATACATGGGAAACCTTTATTAAAGATAATTATATGTTGTTTATGTCAAATGAAGAATTATGGAATGAAAATTTACAACAATTAAAGCAATATATTGAAAAATATAATAAAGAACCATCAACTATAGATGAAGATAAAAATATTCAAAGACTTGGTAGATGGTTAAGCACGCAAAAGAAAAATTATAAATTACAAATTGAGAACATGAAGGATAATGAAACAAGAAAAGTTTGGGAGGACTTTCTACAATCATTTTCAATGATTAAAACAAGAGAAGACATATGGATAAATAAATTTGAAAATCTTAAACTGTATATTCAAAAACATAATAAATTACCATCTAATAGTGATAATAACAATCAAGAACAGAATTTAGCACGATGGTTAGGAACACAGAATAAAAATTTCAAAAATAATAAAGGTTTTATGAAAATACATTGTCTGAAAGAAAAATGGATAACATTGAAAGAAGAATTTAAAAATCTATTTATGTCTCACGAAGAGATTTGGAAAAATCATATAGAAATTGTTGAAAACTATATTGCAAAACATAATAAATTACCATTGTCAACTGATAAAAATAGGGAAATACAAAAACTTGCTATGTGGTTAAGCAATCAAAAAAATAATTATAAATTTCAACAAAATATAATGTTGAATGAAGATATCAAAACTTTATGGAGAAACTTTGTAGAAAAGCATAAAATATTATTTATCACACACGAAGAACAATGGATAGAAAATTTACATAAAGTAGATGAATACATCAAACAATACAATAAATTACCATCCAAAAAAGACACAAATGATGATGTTAAAACTCTTAAAATATGGATATATACACAAAAAAAGAATTATCCAAATATGGGGATAATGAAAAATATTGAGATTAAGAAATTGTGGGAATCTTTCATTGAAAATAACAAAACTTTCTTCATGACATTTCTTGAAATTTGGAATGATAATTTGAATAATCTGGAAGAATATATTAAAAAACATAATAAATTACCATCACAAATAGATAATGATATTAATATACAGCAGTTAGGAGCTTGGGTAAGTACTCAAAAAACCAATTTTGAAAAAAATAGAGATATTATGAAAGACATGCAAATAAGAATAAAATGGATAGATTTTACAAATAAATACTTATTATTGTTTAGATCTAATAAAGAAATATGGTATGACTATTTGCAACAATCAAGTAATTATATAATAAACTATAACAAAAGACCATCGTCTACAGATAAGAATAAACATATTCAACAATTAGGAAGATGGTTGGTAACTCAAACTAAAAATTATAAGTCTAATAAATGTATTATGCAAGAACTTGAAATTAGGCAAAGTTGGGAAGATTTCACAAAGCAATATGAATACATATTTAAAAAATAATAGTATAAATAAATTATGTAATCATATAACAATGATTACAGAAGACTTACATAAGACTAAATGTAGAATGAAATATAAATTATGTAAAAACATAATTGATAAATATGATGTTATATATAATGGATTGCAATACATATTATCCAATATCCAGTATAATAACAAACTCAAAAAGATTAAAAAACATTTTCCACTTAATTGTTTTCATACATTTGATGAATATGCAGAGAAGCATTCACAATGCAAAAATGTATCATTTTCTATGTTATATGGTGGTATTGATTTACAAAAGAAGATGATATTAGAAACTGTAGATAGAAGGTATAATATGATAAAAGTATTTAGAAACAATTTGAAGGAAGCAATTGATAAAAATTATAGATTGAAAGATTATTATGGGATAGAAGTTATAGATTTTATGACATTTAAGAATGTTATTTTGTATTATAATTCATCAGATACAATAATACAAAACTTTCCATCATTTATTAGGAAAGATGGTAGCTGTATGTTTGAATATGTGTATAGCGTGAAAACAGAAAACATACATCATTATGTTGATTTGACAAATATGAAATTTTGTGATAGAATATTAATATGTGGAGACAAAAATAAATATAATATTATGTTTGAGTCAAGTAATTCAAATCTTGATTATAAGGTTTCATCAGTCAGAATTAAAGAATATGTAGAAGACAATTTTAAT
>Ga0129333_10000719_pt1 | contig 28572 bp, 35 predicted proteins | sample CPB6_08_DNA_FD_94474 | JGI IMG/M metagenome (GOLD analysis project Ga0129333, IMG submission 94474) | Freshwater to marine salinity gradient microbial communities from Chesapeake Bay, USA - CPBay_Sum_0.6_0.8_DNA | ecosystem: Environmental > Aquatic > Marine > Coastal | place: USA: Chesapeake... | reverse complement strand
ATATGCCGCCTTATGCAAAGGAGTTTGTTGATATTCATCTCTCACATCAATTTTTGCTCCTCTATCAAGCAATAGTTCTGCAACGGCTCGGCTATCCCATAGTGCCGCCATATGCAAAGGAGTTCGTTGAATATAATCCCTCGCCTCGTAGTCTGCTACTCTATCAAGCAATAGCTCAGCAACGGCTAGGCTATCCCATAGTGCCGCCATATGCAAAGGAGTTTGTTGATCTTCATCCCTCAGATTTGGATCTACAAGCTGTGTATCAAGCAAGTCCTCAATCACTTGTAAGTTCGGCTCATCTTTCTTTACTTCATCAAAGAAAAGTTCATCCCTCTCACTCTGACTCATTGTGAAATAAGGCAAAAGTCTATTCCATTCTTCATCTTCAAAGTAGTTCTCAAATAACTTTATATGTTTCATAGACTATCAACCAAAGTTTTAGCTTCTGCAAGTTTTGTTTTATATTCAGAAATACTTTGTTCAATACCAAATGAAGCACCATATTTCTTTACGCTTCCCCAAGCATTTTTCAAAAAACGAACTACTTTGGTAATGACATTCTGAATTTTTCCGCCTAAATCAACTGACTCTGAAACATCAGATTTAATTTCCATATGTCTGAAATATGGTTCTTTTGCTCTTTCTGAACCTGGACTAACCTTGAAAAATAATCCCATTTCAGCATATTCAAAGTATTCATTAATGATATTGTAAGAACGAGCATATCTTCTAATTGCATCCATTTTAGCTTCTTCAAGTTCTTCCATCATTTCATACAATTTCAACTTATCGGCATCAGTCAAATTATACATTTTCTGTTTTTCTGAAATCTTCAATACTATATTGTCAAATTCAATATTACCTGCTTTAATTTCTATCCCATGCTTTTGCATTTCTTCAATAGCAGTTTCTATGTCTTTAAGCATCGTTTTATATCCTTCTTCCATAAGGTTTTTCAAAGACAAGATATTCTGCTCCATCTTCTTTGTTGTTTCCCAATAAGAAACAAGTTTCTTTTCGAGTCTTTCACCGATCGCAGATTTGACAATCTCTTTATTCTTCAATGCAATTTTTTCAGCTTCTTCTGGATCAAGAAAAAGTTTCGATTGCGTTGCTTTGGCATCATCTTCATTTACAGATAGAAGCGGAGATTTGAATGATTGAATATGCTTTTTCATAGAACAAATTATTTTTCAATGGTATATATCTCTATATACTCAACAAAATCAGATATTTATGGCTTGGAGCACAAAAGCAGTAATAGATTTAATGGAAAGTATCACCAATGGTGATAGTATGCCAAGACAAAATCCATTTGCAGAAGGAGACACCGATTGGAGAGGTGCTAATATAGCATTTGAATATGACCAATCTGAACTTGAAGAAATAGTCAGATGTCAAAAAGACATTCTCTATTTTGCCAACAATTACTGCTTTTCGAAGACTGATAATGGTGTTGAGAAAATACGACTTCGTGACTATCAAGAACAAGTTATCAAAGCATATGCTGAAAATGATCGTGTCGTGTTCTTGGCTTCAAGACAAATCGGAAAAACTATAACGACATGTATATTTCTTGCTTGGTATATCTGTTTTCATTTGGATAAGAATGTTCTTGTAATTGCAAATAAACGAGCAACATCTGAAGAGATATTAGATAAAACAAAGACAATTCTGCGTCATTTACCCTTTTATATGAAACCAGGTGTTAAAGTCAATAATATAGGTCGAATGGCTTTTGACAACGGTTGCCGAATATTTGCTGAGGCGTGCACGGAAACCCCTGCTATCGGTTTTACCTTTGATGTTATCTTTGCTGATGAGTTTGCTCATATTCCTGAAAAAATAGCAAGGTCATTCTATAAATCTATTCTACCTACACTTTCTTCTATCAAAGACTCAAAGATGTTAATTACATCAACTGCAAATGGACTAAATCTTTTCTACGAGATTTATGATAACGCTATAAAGAAGAAAAGTGGGTTTACTCCTTTACGAGTTGATTGGTGGCAAGTTCCAGGTAGAGATGAAGCGTGGAAACAAAAATGGATTGAAGATTTAGGTAGTGAAGAGGCATTTAATCAAGAGTTCGGTAATCAGTTCGTTGCAAGTTCTTCATTCCTTTTAGATGGACAATCTATTCAATTTGCAAAGAGATGTGAACATAAATATGAATTTAGAGAAATTGAAACACTACATGATCAGGACTTAAATTACAAAGACTTGACTTGGGACACTACATTTCAATTTGATTACAAAGATAACAATGGAAGATTTCGACAAGGAAAACGCTTTTTTGTGGTTTCAATCGATTTGGCTGAAGGAGCTAACAGAGATTACACCATTCTAAATATATTTCAATTAGTTCCTATGAGTATGGGTGCTATGAGAAGACATAAAATGTATCAAGGTGAGATAGATTTCTTTGGATTAAAGCAAGTTGGAATATTCAGATCCAATACAGTTTCTATTTCAGACTTTGTAAAAATCACTAACGCAGTTATCTATGACATTTTAGGGGAAGAAAGAGTTAAGATAGTTCTTGAAATGAACTACAATGGAAATTACTTCTTGGAGTTAATGGCTCAACATGAAGAGTTTTTCTCTGAACTATTTGTTACAACAAAACATAAATCCGAAGATAAAATTTTCAAACCTGGAATAAAACTCAACAATCAACTTAAACGAATATATTGTGAAGATTTCAGACCTTTTTTCAGAGCTAGAAGAATTATTTTAACTCATGATACAACCATTGCTGAATTTACAACTTTCGGTGTCAATGAAGCTGGGACATACTCAAATGAAAGAGGTCATGATGATTGTGCTATGAGTTGTGTAAATCTGATGGCGTTTTTTAAGTCTGCTGTTTTTCCTGATTGTGTAAGTGATATATGGGATGATGGTGTTCAAGAACGATACAAAAAAGAGATTAACAATAAACTTGAAAATATGATGAGCGATAATCCTATGAGTATGAAGAATATGGGTGATATTTACAAAATGATGCGTTCTTAAATATAATCCAAACTAACGATTGTAGAACTTTCAATATCATCAAGAAAATATGAGTCTTCCTCTAATTTCAGAAAGCTAGTAATTCCTCTTTTGATCATTTTATCTATGGTTAAGTCATCAAGTTCAACATCATTAAATACTAATTTAGCTTTTATTCCATATTCAGACGCAAATCTATTTTGACCAAGAGGTATATCTGATATATGATCGATGTCAAAAGAATAAAAAGTTATATCTGAATAGGTGAAAGGGGGTTTAATACTCTCAATAAATCTCTGTTCTATCTTTCTTTGCAAAGTTTCTGTCTTTACATTTTCTCTTACAAGAAATCGAATAGTTACATCAATTTCCCTTTGTAAAGAAATTTCAACATTTTCTACATATTCTTCATAGAGTTTGATGTATTTATTCATACTTTCTCTTTTATATTAAAGATATTTTTCAAAAGTTCAGCACTTTGATTGAACATATCAATTTTTAGCAAACACTCTTTTTGCTTTTCTAAACAACTATGCTCTTTAATGGAGTCATACAAATTGTTTTTGATACAATCAAAAACTTCAATGTATTTTTCTGCTTGATGCTTTAGTTCATCCTTAACCATTCGGTGATTGTTCTTTTTTAGGAAAAGTTTTACCTATAATCCTTTCAAGCATACTTTTCTTTTCAGTATCTTTCTGAATGTCAATACTTTTTGAAGGACTTTCAACAATCCCATTAAATACAGAATTGATAAGTGTATTAGCAGAACTCTTTCTTTGGATTCGTATTCTATCAACAGAAATAGTCCACAATTTATTCCAATCATGAAACTCTATACTAGCGGTTTTGAAACCTTGCTTTTGAAGTGTTGCTATAATGCTTTCTCTTTTCTTTGGTGATACATCATTGACATCAAAAGAAATTGAAGTTAAATCACCAATAGAGTCTCTTTCAAAGCGAAGCAATCGTGATGAAATTCCTTTTTCATCAAGTAAGGACATAATGTATTCAAGGGAATCACCCATTGTTTCTACTGATTCAGCAAGATATTCTCTAAACTCTTTCATTTGATTTTGTTTTTTTTACATCATACTTGTTCGCAAATCATCACCATTCATTTTGACTGCTTTATCGGGAAAAACATCAAATGCTATTTGTCCAGCACTATTTGGAATGAAATCTTTTTTTCTTCTACAAGTAATGACTTTGAAGACATAGTCTTTAGAATCCAAAGTTAATCCTTCACTTTCTTTTCTTTTCAATAAATCTACAAACACAAGTTTAGGATTATCAGTTTTCATACCATTTTCACCTATAATTCGCTCTCTATGAAGTCCTTTATTGATTACTTCATCTTCAATTTTTTTTATCTTACTATAATTAAACATCTCACCTGTGATTGCAACATTCTCCTTTTTTACCTTCTTTTCAACATCATTCTCAATGATTGTAATGATTTCAAAAGGTATTTTTTTGGATCTATCACGAATAGTGCAGATAACTGGTTTTTCCATATTATCATCATATCTATTATATGCATTGATTAGCATATTTGAGATTCTGCCAATGATTTCTTCAATTTCTTCGTGAGTGATTTTGTAATTGCTTGCTTGATCATCACCATGCTTTGAGAAAACAATTTTAAGTTCTTCAGTAATATAGTCATATTCAATCTCTCCTTCAAAAAGACTCCAATCTATTGTGTAAGAGTACGAAGACTTATGTTCGTTAATGCTTGATGTATATGGTAAAATGTTTTTCATAGTAAATATTTTATTTGCTTGAAAATTCTCTTTGAATTTCCTTTTCAATCATTTCAATATCTGCTTTGAGAATTGTGTAAAGTTGATTCATTTTCTTCACTTTCTTTTGTATCCATTTCTTGAAATTGATAATTTCTTTTTTGATTAATTTAATTATATCTTTTGCTTTGGACTCATTGATTGTTTCAAGTTCCATTCCTGTTTCGGCAAGCGATTCGGATAAGTTTCTAATCTCAACAACAAGTTCCTCTGCTTCAAAAAGATACTTTTCAAAATCCTTTTGAATCTGAGTTGATGATTGAGAAATACTATTTCTTACTTTATTAAATGTCTTATACAAAAGGTGAACTTCATATAATTCTTTCGGATTTGTTATTAAGTAAGCAAAAGGATTTTGACTATTTATGATAGAAATACAATCAGTGTATGCTTGTTCAAAGCGTTTATCAATTTCAGCATATACCTTATATTTATCTTGAATAGATTTAGTTTCCAATGATTCTTCAAATAATTGTTTCATTTTGAAGTAATCTTCTGTTATAGGTTTAATTCTCATATCAATTTTTTTTATTTGTTGGTTTTGTTGATTGTAGGGACTTTTGGTATTTATCAAAATTATCGAGTAGATTTTCAATATTTTTCTTGCCGATACCCTTTTCTGCATGAACCTTATATTTTGGTAGAGGTATTTCAAAATCCAAACAATACTCAATTAGCCATAAAGCACAATGAAAACCCGTTTTAACCTTGTACGAATCATAAGGTATTTTCTTTGTATTTGTTTCCAAAAGGTGTTCGTCACTTAAATTATGATCAAAAGAAATACGAAGTGGTGTCCCATTATCTTGAATAGTATCAATAAATGAATTATAGTCTTTAACTATAATCCAATTATAGACAGCATATTCAGGGCTTTTGAGATGATTCCATATATCATTAGGATTTCGTTTGTCATCTAAAAATAAGTTATAGCTCATAGAGCAAAGATAAATATTATGGTTTATTCAGAATAAACACTCATTCTATATATCTTATACTTATGGCAAGAAACAAAAGAAAAAAGAATTTTTTGAAAAAAAAATTACAATAAAAGGGTAAGTCTTTGAGTATGGCTATATTACAAAGGACAAGATTTGTTGAAAAAACCTTTATTTAGCATACTCTTTCAGAGTAGGCACACTTTCGGGCTTTACAACCCAATTTGCTAAACAAGTGTAAGCATTGAAAATGCTGAACCTTGCTCTGCCTAGTTGTTGAGTAGCACATTGCAGATTAGCTTCTATTTTTTTATTTCTTTTAAGGTTTACCTAGCCAACCAATAAATTACTATAAAAAAATAAAAAAAAAGGATGTAAATTGGCTCGTAGCCAAGTGAGAGTTTACTCTCAATTTACTCTCAAAGTTAAGAGGTTGAGCGTTAAGATGCTAGGCTTAACTGCGTTACCCCCATAACTATATAATCCACGAAACGCCAAAAGGTTACATTGTGTGGATAACTTTTTGAAAAAAAGCACAAAATTGACCGAAAAATTGAAAAATTTGAACATTTGAACAAAAAGTCATAGAAATTGTATAAATTGTATGCAACACGAAAAAGTGTGCGATTATCGATAATTTGTTACATTTAATTGGAGAATATGATGCCGAAAGTCGTCAGTCCAGAAACAGATGCCACAATCATTGAAGATGTGGTGCAAATACCAACATCAGAGTCTCATGAACCTTCCATTAACGGAAGCTGGGATGATGAAGCTCTCTCTCTTGAAGAGAGAATTGAGTTGATTAGTCATGAAATCAAGCGTTTGGAGAATGAATCCATAACAAAACGCTATGTGGTTGAAGGTGGTTTGAATACTGCCGATGAATTGAAAAAATTCATTCATGATCGTGTAAAATGGCGTTTTACCGATGCTTTTTTGGTTGTAAATGCTCACGCAGAGATTGAACAAGCAGTCAAAGAGTGTAGAAAAACACAAGTATTTGAAATTACAGGTATCTTTATTGAACCTATTTTGCAAATGCTTCAATCGGCAGAAGGTGTGGGACTTCAATCAGCAAAGACTTTCTATGAAAAATTGCTCGTTCCTATTTCAGAAACAGTTAATTTGTTTAGAAAGGATTCACAGACACTTCAAAATTTGAAACTCAAATTGGGTGCTTTGGAAAATAATCTAAATCCAAATGACACAGAAGAATCAGAACAGAATTGATATATACTTAACCGATAGCATATTGCTATTGAATAAAAATAACTCAACACAATGTTAGAGAAAATCAAACAAAATCTGCCATTGATTGCGATTTGCTTTTCATTGGCTACACTATTCTCACAGTGTTCGACTTGCTCAAGAGTTTCAAATGCTGTATCAGCAGTTGAAAGTCAAAAGAAATTCAATGACTCACTTATGATTGAATACTCTTATCAAGTAAAGACTTATGGAGAGTCAATGAAGAAAATTGAGACAAAGATTGATTCCGCTATGTATGGTGGTGCTAATAAGAAATCTCAAGCAAACTATATTGTAATCAAAAAATAATTGATGATTTTCGCAATTATTTGAGCCATCATGTCAAAAAAGCGTGATGGCTTTGTTTTTTTTAGATATATAGATAACCTAAAATACTTAACAAACGAATGAAACTTAAACCTAATGATTTCAGAAAGTTGGTCGTTGGATCATTTTTGGCAGTTCCAGCTTTATCATCATTAATTTCAACTATTCATATCATAACTTTCTTTGGATTAGGAAATATGACATGGATGGCTATTATACTTGCTTTGGCTTTTGAAATCGGCTCTATTGCTTCTCTTATGACACTTGCCGTTCTTGATAAAATCAATCGTTTTGCAGTATGGTTTATTTTTGTTGTTCTTGTTGCTATGCAAATGCTTGGTAATGTGTATTATACCTATGACTATATTTCACAAGCAATGGTATCAAATCCTCAATGGATTGATTCTTTTATTGATCTTGTAGAAATGATGACAATGCAAAAACTAGAACAGAGAACAACCAAATTCATTCTTTCACTACTTATAGGTCTTCCTATTCCAATAATTTCTTTGGCATTTTTGAAATCTGTTTCAGATTATCTTAAACCTGAAACCAAAGAGAAAAAACAAGAAAGAGTTGAAGAACCTAAAGATGAATTGGAAAAAACTCCTATCGATGTAGTTGAGATAAATACGGAAACAGAAATAGTAGAAGATACTCAACCAATCAAAGATATTAACGATGTTGTTGAGGAAAGAAATAAAGATGAAGTTGAAGTATTAGAAAAAGAAGTAATTTCTAATCCTATTGAAATTCTAAATGATGGAAACAATGAAAAAGAGATAGTACAAGAAACAAAAAATTCAGAAGTAATCTATACCAACGAATCTATTGAAGAAACTATTATAGATAAAAAGGAAGAAATCGTAGAAGAACAATTAGATACTACGCTAGAAGTTAATGAAGAAATTGTTCAGCAAGAGAAAAAAGAAGATGAAATTTCTGAAGATATATACGAAGAAGAACCAAATGAATCTTTTTTTGATGATACTACCATAGAAGAAGAGCATGATGATTTTATTGCAGATGAAGATACAGATGAAAAAAAAAGTCAATAATTGAATATACAAATACTCAATTACTTCATCCACAGATAATAAACATAATGAACCTAAAATAATAGATTGAATATGGCGATAACATTTGTTCAAAATATGCCACTTGATTGTTACGATGATGCATCAGCCAATCAACGATTCTTTACATTTGCTCTTTGTGGTAGAGCAAGTATTATTCAGGGTTCTAATACATTAGACAAAGTAGATATATCAAAGATATCTATTCCGATTTCTGAATTTACACATACAGATACTATTTTGGAAAATGGAGATACTCTGTTAAATGGTGTAGCAAATATGAAATCACTTTTAATTCTTGTTACATACCCTAGTGATGAATCAATTACATCTGCAAACAAATACATCGAATGGTCTATGGATAATACTACTTGGTTTAAGTTGCGTGAAATGATGGTATTAACAGGAGAAGATAATTTGGTGTATATTAGAAACATAAGACCATTTTCAGTTAGATTAGAAATTATAGCAACAAAGTAAATATAGGAAATTATGAGCACAGGACTAACGCCAAACCAAAAAAGTCATCTTACATATAATTCTTTTGAATCTAACAAAGCCACAACAAATGTAAATTTGGAAAACTTTGAAGAATCATATTTAAGTGTCTTTCCTATAAATCCTAATCAACTTTGGATTGATTCAGATAAAATTCCAAATGTAAATCCTTTGAAAGCAGATACATTTGGAGATGGAACAATCTATGAAGATTCAGGTGATCTTATATTTACAAAGTTTCATAAGAAAGTTTTAACTTTTGATGAAGGTAGTGCAAATGCTTTTTATGATAGTTCGGGTGATTTGATAAATTGTATTCCTCCACGATTGTTCGGTATAGACTATCAAGCTAAGGTTTGGAAATATGACATAAGTTCATCAACTTGGATTCCCATTCCATTAGGTCAAAATGATTGGATATTTAATTATGCTTCTGGCGTTTTAACTTTCTTGAACGGATTACCTGAAGGTGTAACTTCTGCTAATCCTCCTTCTGTGACAACTTATAGATATGAAGGTGGAATAGGATTTCCTGCAAGTATTTTAGGTGGTCAAGGTTATCAAGGAAGAACTGGACCACAAGGTATTGATGGAACACAAGGATTGCAAGGTGTTCAAGGTGTTCAAGGCGTTCAGGGATCACAAGGTTTGCAAGGTATTCAAGGTATTATCGGACCACAAGGTAATCAAGGTCGTCAAGGACCACAGGGGACTCAAGGTGTTCAAGGAACGCAAGGAATACAAGGCATTCAAGGTAGTGGTGGTCAAGGTGCATCGGGTCCGCAAGGAAATCAAGGTGATGTAGGACCTCAAGGAGCAAATGGAGCAAGAGGTTTTCAGGGTTTTCAAGGTGACAATGGTTCGCAGGGAAATCAAGGTGACAATGGTTCGCAGGGAAATCAAGGTTCACAAGGTGATTGTTGTCCTTGTCCTGATACGATACAGAATGTTCCAAAATCCAATTCAACAGATTTGGAACTTGTGATAAATAATGATACTACATTAGTAAAAATAGGTGGATCACCTGGTTCAACATTTCAACTTATTGGTATAGATTCAGACTATACAGACACAAGAAAACTTATTATTTCAAATGAAACAAACCAAACGATGACAATAGTTCATGGTTCAGGTCTTGTAAGTGGACCAAATAGCATTTTATTACCTTCAGGATCGGGAACATATACTGTTGCATCTTATGGTGCAGCTCGTTTAATTTATTCAGACACTACAAATGGTGGTGTAGGTGCTTGGCAATTACTATAAGGAATGTATTATGGGTTGTAACTGCAACAAAAAACAATCAATCTCTGCAAATCTGACAGAATCAAAAACAATTAATTCTGAAGGAACAGAAAAATCTCAACCTTTTCAACAACACATTTTAGCAGATACAGATACTCTTTATTTAGAGAGAGTAGAAATTTGTAATTCTTGCGAGTATAGAGATTCTATAAAAGAACGATGTATGAAATGTGGATGCTTCATAAAAGCGAAGGCAAGACTTCGCCTTTCTCATTGTCCTCTTCCTGAACCAAGGTGGTAAGTTGTATTCATATAAGAACATACTAAAAGATCTTAAAATAAATGAGATTGAATTTATTAAATCTTATCATTTAGGATCTAAAGGTTATCATGTATCAAAGGATAAATCAACTCTTTCTCATCTTTTAACGAGAATAATTTCTATTGATGAAATTCCTTATGGAAGATGGTTATATGATGAGATAAAAAACTATAAAGGTAAGAAAATTGATAAAGACTTACTTTTGAGTTGTATTGAAGATAATAGTCTTATTGATTATGATATACCTATTCCTCCAACAAAGAATTATACTTTTACTTTCGCTGATATATTTTGTAATGTAGGTGGAGCATCACTTGGACTAATGAAAGAGGGTGGGAGGTGTGTTTTTTCATATAATGAAAGCAAGAGGACTACAAAACTATCCTACACCGCAAATTTTGGTTTAATACCATATGCCAATAATGAAATTTTACAAAATACAAATTTTCCCCAAGTAGATGTAATTATTACCTCGCTTGATATACAATCACTTCCATTAAATAAGGGTAAGAAACCTAAATATGAAAGTATGATTGAAACAAATTGGTATACCTTTATTGAGTTTGTCAATAAAATACAACCAAAGGCAATCATAATAGAATCAAATAAAACTCAAAGAGATGAACTATTTGATGCTTCTACATCTGTTGCTTTTAGGACATTAAAAGAAGCAACGGGTTATTATACTACTAATCCTGCTATATTAGATGCTTTGAACTATGGTGTGCCACAAATGCGAAAGCGATTATGGTTTGCAGCTTTTTCAAATCCTCTTTCTGCACTCAATTTTAATTGGCCAAAACCTGAAAAACGAACTTGGAAGCTCAAAGACATTTTAGAAGACAAAGTAGATTCAAAGCATTATTTTAGTAGAAAACATGAACTTTATCTTGAACAGAATGACAAATCAAATAAAGATAAAGGGTATTGGTTTTCTTCAATAGTATTAGATCCTGAAAGAGAGTCAAAATCAATTTCTTTCGGAGGTCAAGGTTGGGATAGAAATTTATTATATGATGAAAAGAACTATCCATCTATCTTAAAAGATGGAATTGAGGTCAATTCGAAGAAATTGCGTAGATTTACTACAAGAGAATTATTGCGTTTGCAAGGGTTTTCTGAAGAGTTTCAAATTCCTGATAGATACAACTTACGATGGGAATTTATGGGTATGGCAACGAATGTAAATGTAGCACAAAGAGTTGTTCGTTCAGTATTATCTGCTATTGATGAAAAAACTATTGAGAAATCAGCAAAAATTTTGATAAATTCGGGCTTAAACTTCTAATCAATAAATTCTATAAACTATATATTCACTTTTAATAGAAAAACAATGAGTAAAAACAATCCCACAGTCAGCGTTTTAACTCCTACATGGAACAGAGGAATAAAGATGCTTAATCGCTGTATGACTTGTGTAAATTGGCAATCTTTTCAAGATTGGGAGCATGTCATAGTTTCTGATGGACCTGATCCAGTGCTACGAGAGTATTTTTCTACTACCTCAAAAAAAGAACCCAAGCGTCACTTTTATGAGTTGGAAGAAAACAATGCAGACTACGGAGCATCAGTAAGAAAATTAGCAATGCCTTGGCTCAAAGGAAAGTATTTTGCTTTCTTGGATGATGATAATATTATGTTTCCTGAATTTTTAGAAGAAATGGTAGGAGCATTGGAAGGAACTGGACCTGAAGTTGGATTTGCAGTTTGTCAAATAGTTCATTTAGGACCACTACAAGCATGGGTTGGACAGCCGCCACAAATTCTTTCAGGTTGGCCAATAGTTGTTGGTGGTATTGATACTTTGCAAGTTGTTGTAAAGAGAGAAGCTATTGAAAAGGTAGGTTGGGTTGCTGAAAAAGGTTTTTATTCTGATGGATATACCTATGAAGCACTTTCAAAAGAGTTTAGACATATACGAGTTGAAAAAGTTCTTGGAGTTCATATTTGAATGAGTAAGAATCTTGTTTGGACAGTAAATATCAATAATCACTTTTCTGATAATGCTCGTCAATCATTGAGTCATGCTGCTGATAGATGGAAATGTGACTTTTTGGAAATACGAACATTGTTTGATGAAAGGTTATACCCATCATTTGCAAAGGTCTGTTCTTTTGATAAAATAGATGGCTATGATAGATGTGTCTTTTTTGATTCTGATATGCTTATTCATATTGATGCTCCAAGTCCATTTGATACCTTTCAAGATAAGACTAAATTTGTTGCCGTTCTTGATATTCATCCTGAAAATCACGCTCACAATAGTGAGCAATGGATAACCGTAAAAAATAATGTTCAGGAACATTATTGGCATATATTTGAAGACCAATTTGGTTGGTCTGTTCCCAAAGAAAGATTCTTAAATAATTTCTTTAATTCAGGATTCTTTGTAATGAGTCCTAAGTATCATAAAACTATTTTCAAAGCAATTACGAGTGCTTTACCTCTTAATGATGGTAGAGAGAAATATGCGTGGTCTGCCCATTATGAACAAGCATTATTTAACTATATTGTTCAGGCATATAGAAAGGATGACTTGTTTCTGACAGAAGAAAAGTGGAATCGTTTAGAACCTCCTATTGATTCTGCTAAAATGAATGATTATGTATGGCATTTCACTGGCTATAACTTTTGGAAATCAAAGCATACAATTCATAACTATGATTGGAGAGTATAATGAAAAGAGCTTTGATTACAATAGACATCAATAATTTCCAAACAGAAAACTCAGAAGAGTCAATGAAATCTGCAGCATCACGATGGGGTGCTGATTTTGTTGTTTCTTCAGATCTTTTTTTTGGTGATGCTTTTGGTTTCACTTTTAACAAAGCATATTTAGATTTCATAGCAACTGGTTATGACCAAGTTGTTTTTTTTGATGCTGATTGCATTATACGTTCTGATGCACCAACGCCATTTACTCTAATCATACCAGAAAAAATAAGAGCTGTAAAAAATGGCAATGAAAGGATAGGGAATTATCAAAATACATTAAACCAACATACCTATAATTTATTGAGAATAAATCAGCAACAACAGATGCTTCAAGAGATACATAGACCTGATGTGTATTTCAATACGGGTTTTATTTTGTCTGAAGTCTCAACTTTGCGTAGATTATGTCATATAGTTAGAACAATTTTACCTGAATTAAATTACGATAGATTCAATCCGATTTATGAACAAGCATTATTTAATTATGCTGCTCGATGTATTTCTCCTAATTTAGATAATCCTTTTTTTGAATACGCAGAAGAGTGTTGGAATTATATGTATCCTTCAGATTTACAAAGACAAACGGAGTGGGTATATCATATATCAAATGATGTAGCCAATCGAAATCAAGTGCTTGAAACATTACAATGGAGATTACAATGATTGATGTATCAGATTATATTATTGAAAGCATACGGAATATTTGGGGTGAAGGTCATTTTGAAAAAAGTGTAGATGAAGATGGAAATAAAACTCTTGTTGTTATTCTTGAAGGACTTGAAGAATTTGAAATAGATTTGAAAACGGCAGAGCTTGCTATAATTGAAGATGGTGTTAATCCTGATGATTATGCTCATAGAATACTTAAAACCATACAATTTTATGGTGATGAAGAAGAGGCAAACTTCGAACAAATTGCTCGTTCTATGGAATTAATTTTTGATGTTTTAACTAAAATGGAAGCAGATTATTCTGTCGGTGATTGTGTTCAGGATGAAGAAGAAGATAATATGTGTATAGGTTTATGGATTAATATAGGAATCTATCCTATTCCCTTTTATTTCAAGGAGACTTGGGAAAATTTAGTAAGAGATGAAAGAGATGCAAAAGAATATGTTCGTTACACAATATTTAAGCATACAGGAAAAAACTTATGAGAATGGTATGCATTACGATTGCATGGAACGAAGAAGAACTATTACCAATATTTTTGAATCATTATGAAAAGTTTTGCGAAAAGATTATTGTCTATGATAATGAATCGGATGATAGAACTGCTGAAATATGTGATGCACATGCCTTGGTAGAAAGAAGGGTATATGCAACTGAAGGTCAAATACGAGATGATGTATATTTACAAATAAAGAATAGTGCTTGGAAAGATTTTCGAGATTATGATTGGGTATGTGTTCTTGATTTAGACGAATTTGTTTATCACAAAGATTTAGAAACATTTTTACTTTCGTGTAAAAGAAAGGGGATAAGTATTCCTCAAACGGAAGGGTTTTCAATGTGTTCAGAAACTCTACCGAGTCCAAAAGCAAATATATGGGAAGAAATTACAAAAGGAATAAGAGATACTTGGTATGATAAAACACCAATCTTTGATCCTAAATTAATAGATGATATTGGCTTTAAGCATGGATGTCATGCCTGTTATCCAGCAGGTGTAATTGTATATGATAAATTCCCAAGTCTTAAATTGCTTCATTACAAAAACATAGGTGGTTTGAAGCGTCTTGAAAACAGAAGAAAACTCTACGAAAAAAGATTGAGTTCAATCAACATAGAAAAAAAGTGGGGACATAATTATCTCTATCCTTGTAGAATTAAAGAAGAGTGGGATAAGCATCTGTTATATTCAACAGAAATTTTGTAATTAAAAAGCAAAGTTTTATATTGCAAATGTAGCTACAAGTCAGTAAAGACTCTAAAATCAAAACATTCATAAATTAAAGGAGTCCACTATGGATTTACAATCTTTTGCTTTAGGAATTGTGAGTGTGATAATGCTATTTCTAATAAGCGTTGTCGTATTTACTTTTGTTAAGGTTCAAAGAATGAGCAAACGCACAAATTCAATGTTTGAATCTTTGCATGTCGATATTGCTCGTATTAAAGAAACACACTTAAAAAGTGTCGAGGATTTGAATTCTCAAATCACTAGAAGAGTTTGTGAAAAAATTGATCAACGATTTGATAAATTTGCAAACAGACTTAATTCATCATGTTTTAAGGAGAAAGATGAGAAATTATATTCATAGTTTTCTCATTCTTTCAAAAATGGATAATAACCCTCAGAATTTTCTGGGGGTTTTTTTGTAAATATGTAGTATCTATTGAATTTTTAAGATATATAGAGGCATACATTCAAAACAATAATTCTATGAGATATTTAACTTTAGAAAGTGAATCAGGAATAGAGCAGACAATTCGCCTTTTCTTACCATTAGGTTTGCTTGAAGAAATACTTATTAATGGTTTTCCTATTATGCTAATTGAGGCAATAGTCAATGGTAAAATAAAAGATGGTAGTCATATTCTAAATTCAGAAAATGAAGTTAGATTGACATTAAGTGTAACTGAATTGAAAACTATTAGAGGTGTTCAGTCTATACAAGCAATAACATTTATAGAAATATCTGAAAGTATTGTCAAAAGAAAAGAGGATGTTCAGAAATTAAATCAATTAGCCAAAGATATTGAAGCAATCTATCCTCATATAAAAATATCTGTTGTTGATAAGTGGGTAAGAGAGATTGAAAAAAAAGAAACACCTCAACAGATGGGTGGAGTATTTCTTCCAAAAGACAAGTGGTATTTAACTGATGAAAATGTAAAAATGCTAAAGAAAATTGAGGGAAGACCAAGAAATAAACCATTTTGGGATGTTAGCCATTGGGCTATTGGATATGGACATATGCTTAAAAGTCAGTTTGAATTTGGAGAACAGATTAGCGATGAAAAGATAGAAGAACTCTTTATAGCAGATAAAAGTCGTTTTGAGAAAGCAGTAAAAGAGGCAATCAATGTTCCTCTTACTCTTGATATGTATGCAGCATTAGTTTCATTTGCATATAATTGTGGTGCATCGGGTTTCCGTAAATCAAATACTGCAAGTTTGATTAATGAGAAGAAATATAATGAAGCTGCTGAAACTTTGAAAACTGAAAAAATCAGATTGGGAACGAAATATGAAAAGGGATTAAGGAGAAGAAGACAAAGGGAATCCGAACTTTTTTTGGGTAAAATTGATAAAAATGCATAGAAAATGAAAAAAATGCGTAAAAAAATATGCAATTTTTTACCCAAAACCTTCCAAAACGCTATTTTTTTGCAAAAAATGAATAATTGTTATCATATATAGATAAAAATAGAGGGAAATTACCGCATTTACCTCTTTTCCCTTTTCAAGGGTGTAAAATTATAGGTGAGTCATAATATGGATATGACACTTGATGGACAAAAAGTTGTCCTTATTGTTGAAAACAGTAATCATAAACTCCAAGTTAAAGATAAAAACAATGATCGTTATATCTTGGAGGGTGTTTTCTGCCAATTTGGAGTAGAAAACAATAATCGCCGTATTTATGAAGAGCGTGAGTATTTGCCTCATTTGGATTATCTACATGAAAAAATCAAGTTGGGTAATCTTACTGGACAACTAGACCATCCTCAAGATTTTGAAGTTCGCTTATCACAAGCATCTCACCTTATTGAAAATCTTGAATATGATCAGAATACACGTCAAGTTGTTGGAAAAGTTCGTCTTTTATCAACAAGAGCAGGTAAAGATGCAAGAGCATTGATTGATGATGGAGTTCAACTTTCCATTTCTTCAAGAGCTGCTGGTGTTGTAGAATCAGATAAGTCAGTTAAAATCAAAAGAATTTTTACTTACGATTTGGTTGCTGATCCAGGTTTTGCAAATGCACAATTAACGAGATTGAATGAGTCATTGGGCTTCGGTACAAATGAATCAGTTAATATTTATGATATGAGTTCAAAGTATGCGAGTGTAGAAGATGCAATAGAAGTTCTCGACCCGCAAATTAAAAATCAACCCTCTAAAATGGACCAATATGTGACGGAGGAAGTCTTAAATGACTACTCAAAGGAAATTCGCAAAGAGTTTGAGCGTTTTTCAAAGCGTCTTGATGAAATGAGGTCAGAAAACTCTTCTACGAGCGGTTCGACAACTTTCATCAATGAATTTGAGCGTATGGCTAAATATGTAAATTATTTGGCAGAGAAACTTGATCAAGTTATTGAATACTCAAATTATTTGGCAGAAAACACTCAAAGTGTTCGTGACTATACAAGTTATGTTGCTGAAAATTTGAATAATTCAATTAACTATTCAGAACATATCGCTGAACATGTTCACAAAACACAACACTATACAAACTATCTTGCAGAAGGTTTGGATAAGAGTATTCAATATACTGAACATGTTGGCGAAGAAGTTGAGAATCAAGCAAAGAAAATCAATGAAGCAATCAGATATTCTGAATATGTTGCAGAAAATCTTGATAAAGGTATTCAGTATTCTAACTATTTGGCAGAAAATGTCAATAAGACACAAGTATATGCAGATTATCTTGCCGAAAATCTTGACAAGAATATATGTTATTCAAACTATATTGCTGAAAAGTTAGACACAGGATTGCAATATGCAGACTATATTGCTGAAAATGTGAATAACACACAGAAGTATACAAACTATTTGGCAGAAACACTTGACCAAAGCATTCAGCACAATGATTATTTGTCTGAGCATTTGGACAACACGATTCGTTATACTGAATATGTTGCTGAAAATGTAGGTGATACATCTTCACCTAATAGTCATGTAAATGAATCTTTGAATGAAGAAACATCTATTTTATCATCATATAATGAAAATGCTCCTATAAGCCAAAAGATTGACTCTATTTTGGAATCTATCAGAAAACAAAAGGTAGAGAATGTTACCAAAAAGAACAATTATCAGTTTATGGGAATCTTGAGTGAATCAAAACAAAATGATTTCCTTGCACTTGATGAGACTGCAAAACAAAAAGTCGTAAAGGCATTGAATGAAAGTGTTTGGTTCGGAGAAAGCGATGTCATCCGTATTTGGAACAATGCTCTTTCTAAGTATGACTCTTCTGCACCGAAGTGGATTAGAGAAATGCCTGTTGAATATTCTCAAATATGGGAATCATTGAATACAGATGAAAAGAATCGTATTGTTGCACAATCCAAAATGTATCGTTTAGACACATCATATCAGATTAAGAATTTTTGGTCAACAAGGGGTCTTGAAAATGCAAAAAAATCAGACAATCTTAATGAATCAAAGTCGGTATTTAATATGAGTGTAGCATCAAATGATTTGGGATATGATACATCTTTTGTAGATAATATCGCAAATCAACTAGCGAGTCGTTTTAATCGCTAAAAAATTGAAAAAATAAAAAATTGTAATATGCAAATTTTGAATGAAGCAAAAATCCATGAAACCTGGTCACCGATTATTGAATCACAGACAGGTATCAAGGACAGAGAAAAGCTAAACTGGCTTTCTAAATATTGTCACTATCATACATTGAATGAGTCCGCAACTTATCAAACACTTGGTGGAACTCCTGGTATGGGTGGCGTTTCAACAGGATCAACACTTGGTTCAGGTGCATCTGGTTTCTATACAGGTACAACTGGTTCAGGTGATAAGTTTCCTTCACTTCTTCCTTTGGCAATTCAAGTTGCTGCTAAAACAGTAGGTTTTGACATCGTTAATGTTGTTCCTATGTCAGGTCCAGCAGGCGTTCTTACATATCTTGACTATGTATATGCAGGCGGTAAAATCAATTCAGCAACAAAGCCTGAAGTTATCACAATCAATGCAGGTCTTACAGGTAATCCTGATGCTGCTTATGTTGTTGGTACTACTTATTGGGGCTTGGATAAACCAGGTGATGGTACAGACTTGGATGCAGGTTATGGAGTTAAGTTGGAATTCGTTGGTAAATCACGTATTACTGGTTATCCTATCTTCCGTGTTATTGCAACTTATACAGTAGATGGAAGTGGTGCAGCTGTTACAGCAGATGATACAGTAACTATTTCTGATGTATTCTCACCAACAACAGCAGTTATCACAACAAATAATACTTCTGTTCCTTCACTTGCATTGAACTTGCAGGCAGCTTGCACAGGTAATGCAGAATTGGTAAATGCACTTGAAAATCATATTCATGGTTTCTCTGGTGCAGGTGCAACAGATGCAGATAACTGGTCAGGTGATTTAGTTACAGGAACAACTAACTATGAGCCAATGAGCCGTGGTACTGGTGAATCAACCTACTATCGTGTTATGGGCTTGAAAGCATACACAAAGTTCGTAGAAGCAACAACTTATCAAGTTGCAGCATCTATCACAACTGAACAAATTCAAGACTTGAATCGTCAGTATGGTATTGATGTTGTTGCAATGGTTGAGAATGCACTTGTTAATGAGATTTCACAATCTATCAACAAGCACATTTTGAGCCGTGCATTTGCACTTGGTTGGTCAAATAACTATGAGTTCTATCAAGTTATGGGTGAAACTCTTAACTTCCGTATTGACTCTACATCTGCTACAACTTCTTCAGCATTTTTGTTGAAAGACGGAACAACTACTACAATGGATGTAAATGGCTTTGATCTTGCTGGTGCAGCAACTACATTGTTTGAAAATCTTTCAACAGTACAACGCCGCGTAGTTTCTAAGATTCTTGCAGCAGGTAACATCATTACTTCACGTGGCCGCCGTGGTCCAGCAAACTTTGTTGTAACAAATGCACAAGTTGCTACTGCACTTGCAGATGTTGCACAATTCACATTTGCTCCTATGGCAAATACAATTAACCAAAATAACGGTTCATTGTATCCTATCGGTACACTTGCAGGTATGACAGTATATGTTGATCCTAATATGGAATGGACAGATACACGAGTTCTCGTAGGTCGCAAAGGTTCTGATGAAGAACCAGGTTTGAAATTCATGCCTTATTTGATGGCAGAGCCAATTCAGACAATTTCTGAAGGTACAATGTCACCAAAGATTGCAGTTAAGAGCCGTTATGCTCTTGTTGAAGCAGGTCAGCTTCCACAAACAATGTATTATACATTCGTTGTATATCTTGGTGCAGCTGGTTCAACAAAGTCTTTGGTTTAATCTAAAGATTTTAGACAAAAAGAAAAGGGGCTTTATAGCCCCTTTTTTATTACATATGAAGTTGGATCTTAAAAAGAAAACAGAGGTTTTTGTGTTGTATTTTGAGTTGTATTCAAAGTAGGTTTAGTTTTTATTTTATATTCAGTAGTAGATGATGATGAACTACCATCGAAGTTAAAAAGCGGTTGAACATTGATAAACTTTCTTCTTGGAGTTTTAGGAACTTTTCTTGTATATGCTTTTCTTTCTATATCAATAAAATCATCGAGATTCGTATCAAATCCATCTTGTTCTTTGAGAATATACTCAATCTGATTATTAACTGATATCTTATTGATTAGATTTCGTGGAACATTATATTTATTCAAAAGAAGAAATCGTAATTGCTTTTGCGGATGCATATCTTCTAATTCTTCTTTTGTATAAACTCTTTTGAAATCAGGTTTTGGAAGCCGAGCATATTTCTTATTGATGTCATATTCTTCTTGATGAATATAATTGACATTTTTGTCTATAGCTGTATTTGTTGTGAAATAAGTAAAAGATGTGATATTTGAACTTTCAAAATTCAAAAGTTCAAAGAGAAAAAACTTATGGACTCCATTTCGAAACTCATACTCTCCGATAAAATTCAAATCAAAAGTGTTAAAATCAAAAGAATTATTATCTTCAATGATAAGAAAACTCTTTGAAATGGGTTCGCTATCAAGATTTTCTAAGATATAAAGTTCAGGATCGGACTTATCATTTTCAAGACGAACATACAGAATTTTAGAATCTTCTCTTGTCATAATTGTTTCTATATCTCTACAACCAAGAAGATATTTTGTAATAGAAAGCATAATTACCTCATTGGGTAAATGAATTAGTAGTTTGTGCAAATATACTTATTATTTGCCGAAACTAAAAACTTTCTTATGCTAAATCTTCTTCTTTTGGAGAGTCATCTATACCATCATTATCTATGAAATCTTCTTCTGTTTGTTGAGGAATTGAACTATTATCAAAGTTTTCAGCAACTATAACTTGAGGTGTTTCATTACCTTTCCAAAGTTTTATACCTTTTTCAACTCCACGAGAGGTAATATAACCACCTACCGCAACAGTTAAAAGAGTCCACATTTCAGAGGGTAAATTTTTAAGTTTTATTGATGGCCATGTAAATTCAATAATAGGATTAATAATATAGTATTGACCTATAATATACATAAAGAGATACATCATCACAGGTCTCCAACTTTCTAATACATAAGTCCAAACTTTTGATTTATTGGTTGGATTGGAATTCTTACTTTTAGCATTTAGATAGAAACTAAATTCTTTCTTAATAAGATCTTCATTTCTCTTGACGACTTTTGATACTAAATCTCTATTTGTATCTTTTTTCAAATTTTTTGTTAGAATATTTTCAAGTCTATAAACAAAAAATTCACCAAAATTATCACACTCTTTTGCCATACTTAACTATGATTTTTTTTATCGCAACATATCATTCCTTTGTAAGTTGCACCTTCAAGTTCACCATTTAATTCTTCAATAAGAGATTCGGCTTCAAATACCATAACTTCATATAAAGCCGTCATAAGATTAAGAATAACACCCAATCTATTACTATTTGACTCAAATCTATCAGAATTACAGACAGATGAAATACAGATGTATAGAAGTTTTTCTACTTGTCCATTCCAATCTTCTGACACTTTATCTAGGAATATATCAGGTATTCCCAAATCTTTACATTCTTGCTCAACGAGAGTATTTTTTCTGTGCAAAAGTTTAACAACTTTGGAATATAATTCCATTGTTGAAAGTTCTTCAATCGTTGGTAGATTTTCATCAATAAGTTCTTCCCAAACATGTTTCCCTGTACGGAGAAATATTCTAACATAGTCCATAAATATTGTATGTCTGAATTTGTCACGAATTGGAAAAAGTTCTACTCTTGTAATCCAATATTCACATGCTTGAAAAAAGGGGTGTGAACGAAGTTTTGATGCTTCTTTGACTGCATCAATTTTTTCCTCATTCAATATATCTTTGATTTGTAACTCATAATTGAGTTTTGTATCAGCGACTTGTTGTTTCAAGAAATCAATTTTTTCTTTTGCTTTTCGTAAATCCTCTTCTGTTTGCTTTTCTTTCTGTTTCAAACGAAAATTCAAATACTTATAGCCACCGAGTATAAGAAAAATAAAGAAAATAATAGATAAACCTCCTAAACTTCCAAAGGTTGTAAAGAAGGTTATGATTTTATCTAAAGTTGATTGAACTTCTTTTAATTCAGTTGCTTGTAACATTGTTTAATAGTAAATTGTAAAGTATATATCTTGATTACAACTTATTATTTTTCTCTTTCCATTTATTGTAATTGTCTGTCAATTCAATAAGTATTTTAGAGCGAACAATATCATCTCTTTCGAAATTAAATTGGGCTGTACCTTTTATTCCTTGTAATATCTTTATGAAATCGTTAAGTCCTGATTGATTTTTTGCAATATCATATTGTTCAACATCGCCACAAATAATCACTTTTGATGTCTCGCCCATACGAGTTACAAATAAGATAAGTTGTCTTAAATCACAATTCTGTGCTTCATCCAAAATCATAATTGAACGATCAAATGTCGAACCTCTCATATAGGCCAAAGGTCTTGCTTCAATGAACCCTTTATCTACCATAGTCTTTGTTTCTAATTTTCCAATCATCTTTTCAAGTGTAATTAGAAAAGATTCCATATAAGGAGCAATCTTTTCATCAATATCACCTGGTAAAAATCCAAGTTTTTCTCCTGACTCTTGAGCAGGTTTAGTAGTTATGATTTTGTCGAATTCCCTATTTGAGATAAGTTTAAGAGATGAATACATTGTAACAAAAGTCTTTGCTGTTCCTGCAGGTCCAGTGCAAACTATTATCTGATTTTCTTCTATTGTTTTAGCGAATTTTTTTTGATTAGGGGTTAATTGAATTGATCTATGAGCTTCATTTGAGCCACTTTTAGTAGGTCGTTGCTTACGACTTTTTCCATTCATAAGTATATTTTTATTTTAAGGTTGTGTTTCAAAAGTCTGAATATCGGAATATAAATTGTGTTTATTGATTTCACAACTTGTTGCTATTTGCCAATCATATGTTGTGTTCGGTATCAATCCATTTATATTCATAAATGTATTTGAACCTGGAACAGCATAAATTGTCCATTTTTCTGTGTCTCTTGCCTTTACTCTGATATAATTAATTTCTGCACCGAGACCTGATTTCCAAGTTAAAACAACACCATTTCTCGTAATGAATGTTGATTTTAATTCAGTAGCACTAGGGCATTCATTAATAGATTGTGTGCAATCAAGACCACAAGATAGAATTAACACCCAATCAGTCCACGAATTATTATTTGACTCAATCTTTGAAATAGAACTATCTAATGTTTTTACAACAATAGTCGTTTCATCATCTCCAATCGAATAAGTGGAATTGATAATAAGTGTAGTAAAAGATTTTTTTGTTTTGCTATTAAACAAAACAATGTCATTTCCTTTTGCTATAAAGTTTCCGCTTTGAAAGTTTTCAAATCCTAAACTTTCACCTAAAACATCAACAAAATTACCTGAAACCTTAATTTCAACAAAAGTAAATCTTTTAGAATCTCTTGGACGAGCAAAGTCAGATGTATTAAATATAATATCAACTATTGGAATTGTTTGTATTTCAGAACTATTAAGTGCTGATTGACCAACAAAATCGGGAGGTCTTTGTAAAAAATCCATTCAGTATTGAATCATTTTGTTGTATATATCTAAACAAAAAAAAATAACAGAAAGAATTTGAAGTCATAAAACAAATTATTAGTTTGATATATAAACAAAATGATATTAACAAAAGGTAAGTATATGTCAGAAAATGAGTTTATGGGTTATGATGATTTAGTTGAATTCATATCAGAATTTATTATGGTATATGAAGCAGCAAGAATAACTCCACACATTTACATTCAATGGTATAATAATCTTAGTGACGAACAAAAATGTTTTTTGATGGATGTTCGTGCAAAACAATATGAGTTAACATTGAAGATTGCTACTCTTGAAGAAGAAGCAAAGCGTTATGAACAATCTATTCTTGATGAAGTTAATAAACTCATAAAAGGAAACTAAAAATAAAATGATAATATGAAATATCTCAAACTTTTTGAAGAATTTGGAGAAGAAAATCTTCCATCAAAAGATGATATGAATAGCCCAGAAGGAACAAAAAAATGGATGGGTGATGTATCAGAAATTAATGAAAAAGTAAAAGAGCTTCGTGAAACTATGGATATGATAAAAGAAGCTCAAAGACAAGTTGAAGAATTGCAAACAAAACTTGGTGTTACTGATTTGATGTCAAAACAAGAGATGTTGCTTGAAGATATCAAAGTAGGTATGGGTGCAATGAATAAGTCACTCCACAAAGCATTTGGATTGATATTGAAACACAGAAAGGGAACATTAAGATGGGATCCACCATCAAAATCCTTAATGCTTGAAATTATTGCTTTGTCAGTTGAAGGTGCAAAAGAGTTTATTGAAAAACTTAAAATTGAAGCTGAATTCAAAACTCCTGTGAAAGTTAGTCCATCTCTTAAAGTAGAGTATGATAAAGAAGTTTTGGAAGAATCTGAAATGTCTGAAAAGAATCCTTGGTATTCAAAAGTATGGAATAAGATAACAGCATGGTTATCCTCATTTAGACGCAGAGTTATTGATCTTTCAGAAAGAGTTGATGTGTTGGTTGAAAAGTTTGAAAATACTCTCGAAGAAGCTGAAATGAAGGGTGATGATTATACAGAAGATATGGCATAAAATGTTTAGCATAAAAAGTAAAACCCGTCTTTTAGGCGGGTTTTTTACATTTCAGTCCAATCTATTTCACAAGATGCTTTACAAAGAGATTCCAAGAAAGATATATCTTGTTTTTCCGATGTAGTATGATGATTAAAATACCCAACTGATATATTGGTGCAGTTTTCTATATTTTTGTGATCAACAAATGTATATGAATCTGTATAACCCCCAGTAATGTCTAAATCCATTCTGAAACCATATTGATTAAGTGTTGATTTCAAGTTTTCAGCAAACTGATCGCTACAAGTTCTTTTTCCACATTGATGAGTAATAATTGAATCATAGCCATTTCTGTCAAAACTAATGACTTTTTTTAGCTTTCTACTATTCTTCTTGAATTCATCTGATTCAAGAGCAAAACGAGAACCGATTCTACCAATTTCTTCTGCTGAAAAAAAGTAATAGAGACCTGGTATTTCGGCATTAATCATTGAAAGAAGTATTGTTACACCTGCTTTATCATCTGCACCTAAAATAGTTTTACCATTTGTTTTGATAAAATCTTTAGAAACCTTATGTTTGATTGTTTCAGGTTCACCTTTACTATAAGTATCGAGATGTGAAGTGAACAAAACCGAAGGAGACTCATCTCCAACTTTTACAAAAATGTTACCAAAGGCATCCATTTCATATTTAGGAAAGAGATGATAAAGTGTTGATTCATACCCATGAGGTATGGTGGTTCTCACTAACTCTATAAATGTATCTTTTGCTTTCATAGTGCAAATATACATAAAAGATAATAAAAAACAAAATCTTTTTTCTTTATACAAGAAGAAACATATACATATACTCCTATGAACAAAGACTATTATGGTGTTCTTGAATTAACACCGCAAGCATCAGAAGAAGAAATTAAAAAAGCATTTAGAACTTTATCTCTTCAATATCATCCAGATAAGAACCCTAATGGTGCTGAAAAATTCAAAGAGATAAATGAGGCATATCAAACTCTTTCAAACCCTCAAAAGAAAAGAGTATATGATATGCAAAGAAATTCAGGAGGCAGACATAATACTTCTTGGAATGACTTTTTTACTTCAACAGAAGGTATGTTTTCAGGGTTCGGTTTCACAGAAGATATATTTGAAAAGCGTGAACCATCAATTCAACCTTTAGAGGTTCAAGTGTTTGCTTCAATTAAAGATGCTGCTTTCGGAACAACAAAACAAATTACTTTTAAGCGTAGGAGTTGGTGTAGTGGTTGTGCACATACTCATTCAAGATGTAATAGTTGTGGAGGTAGTGGAATCATAGTTCACATCAAAGGAAATGACTTTTTCAGAGTTGAAGAACGAGTTCAGTGTAATGTTTGTAAAGGTAGTGGTTCAATTAAACAAAAAACAAGTAATTGCTCAACATCTTGTCAAGATGGTTTCATATTAGAAGAGATAACTTTAAGTTTTGATATTCCAAAAGGAATAGATAAAACTGGAATGTATAGAATGAAATATGCTGGTCATGAGTCTCCCACAAGAAGAGGAGTAAGAGGTGATGTGATTGTTAAAATTGTTGAACAAGCAGAAGATGATTATGAGCGTGTTGGAAATGATATAGTTGTAACACAACATATCCGTTATGTCGATTTTGTGACAGGAGCAACGAAAACACTAAAGTTGTTTGATGATGAAAATCTTTCCTACAACTATACTATTGCAAAATGGTTTGATACTGATGATATTATCAAAGTTTGTGATGGACCTTTTGTTAGTGGAAAGACTTATGTAAGAGTTAAACTATACATACCAAAACAAAATCTTAACGAAGAACAATTATCAGTTCTCAAAAGAATATGTGAGGATTAAATGATTACAAGACTAAACAAAGAAGATATTGAGTTATTAAAATTAATAATTAAACCAAATATCTATGTCATTACAAAAAATGGATTAGCAAAGGTTAAATCTGTTGAGAATGATTCAATAAAAATTGTAGATGAAAAGAAATCTGAAATTGATATTTCATATAGTGAAGTCATACCGATTATGAAAGGATTTCAGCATTTGACATTTCTTGATTTGTTCACTATTGTTGATTTAATTACAGAACGAATAGGTTATGGTAATTACAAGCCAAATCATAACTTTGTACCACATTTCTTTGAGGTTACAGAAGAAAGTATAGATTTGAAAATTCAAATATTTCATAACTTTGATATTATTTATTGTGATAATATGATTACTAATTTAGGTTCAGTATATCACTATCTACTATCAAAGAATTTTGATGTGTACAATCTACACAAAAAAGGAATAGTAATAATAGATCCAAGTTATTATGGAACAGATAGCATTGAATAAAATTGGAATAGGTATAGTAACCTATAATTCGCCTACAAGATTACAAGCATGTTTAGATACTATTCCTGATACTATTGAAAATGTTGTAATTGTCAATGATGGTACACCATATGAATCATCTGTCTATGGAAATAAGTATGATGTTATACAGCATACAAAAAATAAAGGTGTTGCGGGTGCAAAAAATTCTGCAATGCGATATTTAATCGGTAAAGAATGTGAACACCTTTTTTTGATTGAAGATGATATTATTATCAAAGATAGTAGTGTGTTTGAAAAATATATTGAAGCATCAAGAAAATCAGGTATAAAGCATTTTAATTATGCTTTACAAGGTTATGGAAACGCTAAAAGGTATCCAAATGGAAAAATAGAACACCCAACGCCTGTCTATTGTGTTCATTATGAAGAAATTCATATATGTTTCTATCATTGGTGTTCAGGACCATTTATGTATATCCATAAAGATTGTATTGATTCAATAGGATATATGGATGAAAGTTTTTACAATATACACGAACACGTAGATTTTACAACTCGTATAATTAAAGAAGAACTGCACCCTCCATTTTGGTTTTTTGCTGATATAGCAAATGCTCATCATTATATTAGTGATGGACCTGAATTTAGAAATACTACGATAGAAAAAAATGCTTATTACAATGAACGTTTAGCAGGTGCAGATATTTATTTCAAAGAGAAACACGGCTATAAACCGCTTGAAATGCCTCATAAATCAACCGAAGAACTTTTACTTTTTTTGCTTAAAATCAAACCATAATTTGCATTTCATATAAATATTTATTATGTTTGTATTGAAGTTTATTCACTATTAAGAGATGAGTTATGACTTATTCTAAAGATGTTTCGGTTATTGTAGAAGATAATCGCATAACCGTAATTGGTGAGAATGGTGAGGAAGATACTATTGTTTTCTTGCAATCTGAAAATGGAAAGTCAAAGATTGTAGATAAAAGAAACTACAATAGTCCTCAAAATGATACAATTAT
>Ga0129333_10000718_pt1 | contig 28574 bp, 43 predicted proteins | sample CPB6_08_DNA_FD_94474 | JGI IMG/M metagenome (GOLD analysis project Ga0129333, IMG submission 94474) | Freshwater to marine salinity gradient microbial communities from Chesapeake Bay, USA - CPBay_Sum_0.6_0.8_DNA | ecosystem: Environmental > Aquatic > Marine > Coastal | place: USA: Chesapeake... | reverse complement strand
TTTGGGAAGATGTTACCTTGGCTTATACTTGTCGCTGCGATAGGTGGTGCAGGTTATTATGCTGTTCTAAATTACAAAGACCCATATAAATGTGTTGACAATGAAATATATGAACAGATAAGATGGGATAGTAATGTATATAAATTTAAAGGCGGTTACTGCGTATGAAAATAGCAATCACAAGTGATGTACACCTTGAGTTCGGTGATTTGGATTTGACCAATGATGAGAACGCCGATGTATTGATCCTCGGCGGTGATATTTTTATCGCCACTGAACTAACCGACTTTTCATATGACGATGAGAATTCGCAAATCGTTGCAGCTACCAGTTCGGTTCGTGCAAGAGCAAAACGCTATGTTGATTTTATAACACGGTGTGCTGAAAGGTTTAAGCATGTAGTTCTCATTATGGGTAACCACGAACATTATCATGGTGACTTTGCTAGAAGTGCCAATATCATTCGTGGCACTTTTGGTGACCTACATAATGTACATTTCTTAGATAAGGAATGGCGTATCATTAATGGTGTATTGTTCTACGGTGGCACACTGTGGACAGACATGAACGGTGAAGATCCAGATACTATGCACCATATTCGTTTTATGATGAATGACTTTAATTGTGTTAAGAATATCACTGGAGATGGAAAAACAGTGTTCATGCCAGAAGATGCAGTTGAAGATCATTTTGCATTTAGGCGTGGGCTTGATAGTGTATTAGAATTACACCCTAACATGCCTACAGTTGTAGTTGGGCATCATGCACCAAGTAAGGCAAGCACACATCCACGCTACAAAAACGAAACATTAATGAATGGTGCGTACAGCACAAATCTAGATGATTATATTTTAGATCGTAGGCAAATTAAACTTTGGACTCATGGTCACACTCATGAGGACTTTGATTACATGATTGGTACTACAAGAGTTGTTTGTAATCCTCGCGGCTATATCAATTACGAAGCAAAAGCCGATGAGTTTAAATTGAAGTACGTTGACATTTAAGGAGGAAACATGTTTTACAGTGATACAATGTATAGAACGGCAGAACAAATAAATTCAGCCATGGGTCGTGTTTATAACCAAATGGTATTGGCAATTATCAATTCTATGGTAGTGTCCTTTTTGGTATCAAGTTCACCATCTTTAATGCAAATGTTGTTTGCTACACCGCTTAAGTGGTTAGTTATCTTTGCACCATTAGCAGCAGTTTTGGCTATCACGTTCTTACAGGATAAAATGAATAAAACGCAAGCCACATTTGCATTACATGGCTTTGCTGCATTAATGGGCTTGAGTTTTTCTACTATTTTTGTAATCTACACTTTAGGATCAATTGCTAGTGCATTTTTTGGTGCATCTATTTTATTTGTATGCATGAGTGTATATGGATATTTTACAAAACGTAGCCTAGACAGTTTTGGTCAGTTCTTATTCATAGGACTAATTGCTATCGTCATTGCTAGCATTGTCAATATCTTTATTGGAAGTACAGTAGCACAAATGGTTATTAGTGCTATTGCTGTTTTAATATTTACTGGATTAACTGCATATGATACACAAAAAATCCGTGAAATGATTAGTGTTGAAAATGATGGTAAAGCAGAAGTAATGGGCGCACTAACATTGTACCTGGACTTCATTAATATTTTCCTAAACTTACTACAACTATTTGGTAATAAGGAGTAATATGAAACTCTATCGCATCACACCTCTCGAAAAAAAGAATGTAGAGTATCTTATTGATGCATATGAAGAACTAGAAGATGGTTCTACAAGAGGGTTTACAGTAAGAGAGATTTGGCGTTGGGGATTAGGATACAGAGAAGAGGATGATCCTGTATCCGAATATGATTTTCATAGCCAAACAATATACTGTAATCCTGATGTAGGATATGGTGCTGAATTAGATGACATGATATCCGTCTATTTTGACTGGAGTGATGAGTTTACCGAAGAAGAAAGAAAAGATATTGAGTCACGTTGGCATGATGCACTAGAAGATGAAGATGGTCGTTGGGGTACGGCTTGGTTATATGACGGCGAACATAATTTTTGTGTAGACCATAGTAGTGTAACAATCACGGGTACTGTCAAAATCGATTTACTAGATGAAAACGGTGAGGTAATAGAAGAAAATGTTGCGCCCAAAAAAGAAACTGTTGACTTATCTTGGCAAACTGTTCCCGATCATGAAATGAAAGTTTGGCCTTTCCCAATCGATAATAGTTTTGGTGAAAAAGATAAAACTAGTTAACCAATATTGTTGCAATACAAACACACAATTGCTATAATGTGTATACGTTGTTAATCAACGAACTATTTTTAAAAGGAAAACATATGTTGAATAAAGTAACAAAACAAGCAAAACTACTAGAAGCTTTCCGTAATGGTGAGCAGTTGACAGCAGCACAAATTAAACAGCGTTTTGGTATCGCAAACCCAACCGCAACTGTTAGCGACCTTCGTTATGAAGGCTTTGCTATCTACGCAAACAAGCGTACCGACAGCAAAGGTCGTGTTTCAACTAAGTATCGTCTAGGTACTCCTAGCCGTGAAATCATTGCAGCAGGCTATCGTGCATTGGCACTTGGCTTGTAATCTTTACAGCTAACTACTGGTAGTTTTCGGCAGCTTTCTGCAAAAAAGCTGCCTTTTATTTTATAAAGCACTATGAATTTATTTCACAAATTAATGGAAAAGTTAGGTAGGTATAGATTGATACCTGACCGTAGAACTGGTGCAGACTACATGCACAGATATTATCTGTTCATAAAAAATCGTAGCTGGTTTCCAGTTAATGTTACATTACATAAAATTGTACGTAGTGATGATCCTATATTTCATGATCATCCATGGCCTTTTGTAACAGTTATTCTTAAAGGTGGTTATTGGGAACATATTCCGTTGTTTGATGATCACGGTAGGAAGTTTGCAGAAATAGCAAAATGGCGTGGACCCGGTTCAATCATTTATAGAAAAGCAAAAGAATTTCATTGGATAGAATTAGATGCAGGTAAACCAGCTACTACATTATTCTTTATGGGACCTCAGCAACGTGAATGGGGATTTTTAGTCGATGTAAGACAAAAGAAAACTAGATGGATTAGATACGACCACTATCTAAACAACTGGAAAAAATATCACGAAAAATATATTGCTCCTAAGATGAGATTATGAACGAAGATACTAAAGAAATATTACAAATACTACAAGAAGAATGTGCCGAAGTAATTGTGTCAATTAGCAAGTGTTTGCGCTTTGGCCCTGATCAAATGAAGCCAGGAACTAATGGCACAAACTTTGATCATTTAGAACAAGAACTAGCAGATGTAATGGTTATGATAGACTTATTAGTTAATAGGAACGTAGGCATTAGTACAGAATCGATTGAGGCCAAAACAATAAATAAAATTGAAAAGCTTAAAAAGTGGAGTAACCTTTACAAATAGGAAATCAAATGTTAGAAATTCTTGCAATTTTCATCCTAATCTATATAGGATTCATACTAGGACAAGCATATCAAATCTTTAAGATTCGTAGTATTATTCGTAGAATCGCTAGAGATAACGATATTAACCTTGAAGAAATGTTATCCGAAGTAGAGGAAGAAAATCAAAAAGAAATAATGGTCCTCGAAGCAGAGAAAATAAACGATACTCTATTAATTTACAATAAGATTACCAATGAATTTATATGTCAAGCTGATTCCATAGAAGAAGCAGCTAAAATGTTTAATGAACGTAAAAAAGACGTTTACGGCTTGATCAAATATGATGAAACTGATATGATGTTCGTTGGTGGCAAAGTAGAAATATCAAAAAAATGAAAGTAAAAATAGGTAAGTACCCAAAGGGAGCGGGACATCAAAAAATTGATGTGCAAATAGAACGTCACGATACCTATAGTACTGACCATACACTAGCACACATTATCTATCCAATGCTGTTGCAACTTAAAGACACAAAGCACGGTGTTCCTGCTGAATTTGCTGATGTTGGCGGTGAAGATTATAGTTCTCAAGGTTGTTTTGATTTTTATAATGATACTCAGCGTGAAGCATTCGATGAGGGATGTAAGCGTTGGGACGAAATACTAGACAAAATGATTTGGAGCTTTGAGCAACTAGTAAAAGATGATTATGATTCACAATATCATCATGGTACACCCAAGTGGGATTGGCTTAAAACAGATGAAAAATTTTTTAATCCAATGACAAACAAATTAGAAGAAACCTACAAAATGGTTGACAGAAACCCAGATGAACATTGGTACGATCACGAAGGGCACATGTTACATGAAGATAGAATACAAGAAGGTCTAGAACTATTCGGAAAATATTTTAGAAACCTCTGGGATTGATAGATAAGTTTATGAAGCAGAAGTTCATAGATTTATACATGGATTGGGCTAAACGTGTCGCCCAACTAAGTCACGCAAAAAGATTACAAGTAGGTGCAGTAATAGTCAAAGATGATTGTGTAATAAGTTATGGTTACAACGGCATGCCAGCTGGTTGGGACAATAACTGTGAAGATGAATTCTTACATGAAGATGGCAGTGTAACAACTAAAACAAGACCGGAGGTACTACATGCTGAAAGTAATGCAATCGCAAAATTGGCAAAAACTACAAACAGCGGGGTTGGTAGTTGTATGTTTATTACTCATAGTCCTTGCATTGAGTGTGCCAAACTTATATTTCAAAGTGGCATTAATACTGTTTATTATAATGGAAACTATCGTAGCGATGACGGTATTAAATTTCTGGAAAAGTCAGGAGTAAAAGTTGTCCAATCCAGTTAGAGAATGGTTTTCAACTAAAGTAAATATCCCATATGGTAATTTAGGACCATTAATAGATTGGTGCAAACGTAATTGTAATAGTGAATGGCACTTTACTGAAAGCACCGATGTTAAACAAGGTGCTTGGCAATTTTATTTTAAAGAAGAAAAAGACTACATTAACTTTGTAGTTTGGCAAACATGAAATATTACACATTTAAGAGAGAAAGTAACAACTTTGATGATATATTAAAGGATAGTAATATCAAAAAACATATATGTGTTAAAATATCATGGTTAGAACATCTATTCATAGGCATAGATGATAGTGACGACCGAATCCTAAGTTATCTTGAATTAAAATACGGTGACTTTATGAAACAAAAGGATTACAAAGATAGAACACCTATCCCACATAAAGACTACATTCCAAAAAAAGATATTAAGAATTAATCTTGTTTACAAATGTTAGATTGAGTATTTTGTTCCATAATCATTGCAGGTAAGAAGTACCAAAACAGCATCCACTTAACCTGCAAGTCAATATACTCATCTACCATTAATTTATAGTAGCTCAAATCTCTTCGCCTCTAATTGCTTTTACTGTATCTACAGTTAAGTTTTGACCAGTAGAAATTACACATGAAATTTCATTATTGGTTTGTAGCATAGTAAAAGTACCAGTCTTTTGATTGAACCATATTGACGTAATGCTGTTAACACTATCATGTGTTATACCAGTAGCTATCATTACTTCACCAAATTCATTTTCCAAAGTATCTATTACGTAATTAGTATCGCCGCAATTTACTGAATACCCACGTTTGTGCATTCCTTGACTGTAGCTTAAAGCCGGTAACATCAGACCTAAAATAATTAAAATATTCTTCATTACTAATTCCTTAAAAAGGGGAAAAGATATATTCTACAAAAGTGTACTTCAACTTCCATATTGTGAATATCACGGATCCCAGTACAGCTATTAAAATTATAATGGTTCTGACAAGAACTAATATTTCAATTAATTCTTTGAGCCTAGCTACCTTTTGTTTAATACTTTTTATTCGTTTTAAAGGCACTTAAGTTTCCAAATAGCAATAGCTATATAATTATATAGCACGTTTTGGAAAGTAATAACTATGTACTTAAACCTCGGTGGCAAGCAAACTCATAAACCAATCTTCTAAGATCATTTGATATAGTAAGTTCTACAACAAACTCCCCTGGACTATAATTTTCTGTGTGAACTATTTGGTCATTTTCATCTACATAAAAATCGTTTAGTACATGAAATAACTTACGTTTACAACTTAGTACTCCAAAGCTATAAAGTTTTGATATAGGAGTATCTGCAATAGCCTGATCTTGTGGATTTTTGAATTGCGCTAAAGAGTGGATTCTTATTAATCCATCTTCAGTCTCGGATATGTTTATAGCTAGATAAAAGTTATAGGATTCTTCTTCAATAACGTAATACCAATCCTCTGAATTGTGTACTAGTTCCTGATCTTTAAATTGGAACCTATAAGCATCCTGTGTAATTGCGAAAATCGGGACTAATAACAACAAGCCCAATAGTAGGTTCTTCATAAAATGATCCTATAAACAAGTATTTATGATATTTTGGGATAATTTATGTGTACGTTAAGACTTAAGACTTATTAAACCAAAACACGACTAAATATATGTATACTTAGGGAGGATATATGTCTAAAGCAAAGACCGGACCAGGCGTTCAAGCTCATACTAGTTTAGTTAAAGCAACTAAGCAAGGTGGTAAAATTAAGACTAGTACTATGAACAAGGACGAGCGTAGGTCACATAAAAAGTACCGTGGCCAAGGTCGTTGATACCAAGGTGAACATTGTAGTATTTGAGGATCATGTATGGGATTTACATGATTCAGGAATCAGTTTTGATAAAAATCTAGAAATAGACAAGTTAGGTTGGAAACCAGGTGACTATTTTAAATTAGTTAAGCACGATGAAGGTCTTAAACTAATAAAAATATGTGAACTAGAACAATTTATAATAAAGGGAAAAGACCATGAAGCAAATGATTGACAAAGTAACAGGTAAAGTTTTAAGTAGAAGTGAAGCAGAAGCAAAGATCAAGGATAAAGCAGGATGGGTAATTACTGTTATAGCATTATTACTAGCAGTAAACACATATCTTGCCAATGGATATAGTAGCAAAGTGTTGAGCAACACTATTGCAGCAAATAACGTATGGGCTTTCTATCAAGCTAAATCAATTAAGCAAGCCTTAGCAGAACAAAACCTTGAAGATGCTATTGTAAGAGGCGATAAAGCCAAAGCAGAAAAAATGAAAGCTAAGATTGAGCGTTATGAATCTGATCCTGAAAAGGGTGAAGGTAAAAAAGAGTTAATGGCTAAAGCATTGAAGCATGAAGCAGATAGAGATTTAGCTAAAAAGCATGGTCCATGGATGACATTTGCAGGTACAGCATACCAACTAGCAATTGTTTTATTATCAGCTAGTATTTTAGCAGTAAGTATGAGTATGTTCTGGGCTAGCATTGGTGTTAGCTTAGTTGGCTTTACATTAATGAGCCAAGGTATTTGGATGTGGATGCCTTTCTAATAATATAATATATGGTTTTTAGAATCACAAGTGGTATAACAATAGATGGTGGTCTGTCAAGTTCTGGTAGAGAACCTGATCCACCGTCTGATGTTACGGCTACTAAAATAAACGAAACAACAGTTAGAGTAGCAGCAACGGATCCTGTTAACTTAGGTGGACTACCTATAACAACCTATACAGCGTCAGCATATTTAGAATATTTACAAGAAGTAGTATACTCTACACCAGGCAGTTATACATGGGTTGTACCATATGGTGTTAATAGTATTAGTATAGTAGCAGTAGGTGGTGGAGGAGGTGGCGGTGGTGGTTATATAAACGTTCTAAATGGCGAGTGGCAATACTCATGGGGAGGTGGCGGCGGAGGTGGCGGCGCACTCTCTTATGTTAATAACATATCAGTAACTCCAGGAGAAACGTTGACAATAACAGCTGGTGCTGCTGGTACAGGAGGTACTCAAGGCGGATTTGGCACTAGACAAAATGGAACATCCTTTACATCTGTAAGCGGCCAAAACGGCACAGATGGTGGAGTTTCAAAGGTTGTGAGAAATTCCAATGGTGCTGTTTTAATAGAAGCTGGTGGAGGAAAAGGTGGAAAGGGCTCTATAGGCGCTTACTATCCAGCTATAAGTGCAGGTGGATTAGGCGGAACAGTTGTCGTAGGAACAGGCGGTTCAGGTGGTGCCGGGGGAGCAGCCGCTAGTTTACCAGATGGTAGTCAGGGAGATATTTTATTATCTGACACGACTGACGGCGGAGGAGGTGGTGGTGCTGGTGGATATTCTGGTACAGGCGGAAAAGGTGGAGATGGAGGATTATCTGACCCACCTGGTAATCCAGGACCTGCAGGGTACAACGGGTTTGAAGGGACTGCCGGATCAGGAGGCGGAGGTGGTGGCGGTGCTGGAGGCGACGGTGGGAATCCCGATCCTAGTATTGACCTCTTCGGTGAAGGAGGCAATGGTGGCGGAGTTGGTTTAACAGGCCAAGGAGCGAATGGTGTTGCTGGTGGAGCAGGAACAAGTTATTTAAATGGTGGCGGAGGTTCTGGGGGTAGCAGAGGCACAGACAGAGGTGGAGATTATGGAGGTGGTGGAGGTGGTGGTTGTACTACATCTTTAGAAGATGTTAATCCAATTACATCTTTTGACATGCCAAGTACAGTAAATTCACAATATCGAATGGGCAGCGGCCGACCTGGAGGAATAGGTGCAGTTAGAATAATTTGGGCAGCTGGTGTATCATTCCCATCTAACGCAGCAAAAAGTTCAAGCTATGAATTAATATCTAGTACAACATCAAACACCAACGTAATTAACTCTGTCAATAATTATGGCGGTGGTGACGGGCCGATAGAATATGTATTTGATGGCGCAACATTTTATGAAATTCCATATAATGCAAAATTTGAATTAGCCGATAATTCATTCGCAATAGAAGCTTTTATAACTCCAACTACTACTAATGTATTGAGAGGTATTGTAAATAACTGGAATGTAGGCGGTGCGTTTAATTGGTATATAAACACAAATAATACTTTAACTTTTACTTACACATACACAACCTCCGGTATTAATGATGTCACCTATACTGGATCTACAGTAATTCAACCCAATGTAAGAACGCATGTTGTAATCCAAAAAATAGGTGCAAACATGCAATTCTTTATAAACGGTGTGCCTGACCCTGTTACATATACCGGTAATTTTAATTTTAGATTTGTATATTTTTATAACAATGAAAAAAAGCCATTAAGATATGGAATATGCAGTGATGGTACAGGTTACTTTACGGGTAAAATGTCTAATTTGCGTATATCATTTAAACAATACTTATATGGTAGCGGAACGAATGCAAGTTTCCCAGTTCCTTCATTGCCATTAGAAACAACACAGAGTGCAGTCAATGTTTCAGGCAGAGAGGTAATTGCAAGTTTAATACCTTCAGAAGTTTTATTATTAGTATTATCAGATGCAAGACCTGGTAAAGATAAATCACCCAATGACTGGTCTTCTGCACTAAATGGTACTATAGGTATTACAGGAAAAGTACACTACGCTTTTAAAATGCAAGCAACTAATGCAGCAGGAACAAGTCTCTCAAGTGAAGTTAGTAATACAATAAGATACTTAGGACCTAATGCACCAACTATAGGTACAGCAACAAGAGTAGAGAATACAAGTGCTTCTGTTACGTTTAATGCTCCCGCTGACAGCGGTGATGGACCTGTACTAGATTATATTGTTGTAAGTAGTCCAGGTGGTTTTAATGCCACAGGAGCAAGTAGTCCTATTACTGTTTCAGGTCTTTTAAAAGGAACAGATTATACTTTTACTGCATCAGCACGAAATAAATTTGCAACAGGTACAGCTAGTGCCGCAAGCAATAGTGTAACTGCCATAGGTATTCCTGATGCTCCTACTATAGGCACAGCTACGTTCGCATCAGGTAGTTCAGCTACAGTAACATTTACACCAACTAATAACGGTGGATTGACACCTATAACTTACACAGTTAAAAGTTATCCAGAAGGAAAAACAGCCTCAGGTTCAAGTACTTCATTGACTGTAACAGGCTTAACAACAGGACAAACATATTATTTTACTGTAACTGCAACTAATTCTTTAGGTACAAGCCCTGAAAGTTCTGCAAGTAATAGTTTAGCGTTTATAGTTCCAAATGCTCCTACAGTTGGTTTGGCGACTATGACAGGAAGAACTACCGCAAGATTACAATTCACTGCACCTACAAACAATGGAGGCCCGGCAGTTACGAGTTATACAGTTGTAAGTACGCCCGGCGGTATAACTGCAACAGGAACAAGCAGTCCAATTAATTTAACAGGATTAACACCAGGAACATCATATACATTAAAAGTATATGCCACAAACATAATTGGTAATAGTTCACAGAGCGCCGCAAGTAACGAAATTGTATATGTTGGTCCAGGACAGGTTACTTACACAGCCATAGCTACCAATGGCACAGAATTTAATTGGACAGTTCCTGCAGGAATAACATCTATTAGTGTAATAGCAGTAGGTGGAGGAGGAGCAGGTGCCAATGGTGGTTCTGGTTATTCAGGTTCAGGCGGAGGTGGCGGGGCTTTATCTTATGTAAATGATATCGCAGTAACACCTAATGAGCAGTTAATTATACGTGCAGGCTATGGTGGTCTAGGGGGAACGACAACTTCATCAGGAAAAGAATCTTATATAAAGCGAGGATCAACGTTTTTAGTTAGAGCAGGCGGTGGAACTTCAGGTGCAATTAATACTAGCGGAGGTTCCGGAGGAACAGTATTAGTAGGAACAGGTGGCGATGGTGGTCCAGGTGGTGCTTCACAAGGATCCGGTGCCTCAGGATACGGCGCAGGCGGCGGCGGGGGCGCAGGTGGCTATCTTGTCTATGGAGGATATGGAGGAACTTGGGAACAGAATGGACAAGCCGGTAACGGCGGATCCGCTGGTGGCGGTGGAGGAGGTAGAACTACAAGCTATAGCGGTGGCGGCGGCGGTGGAGTAGGGGTTTTAGGTTATGGTAGTAATGGAGCTGGAGGTTCGGGTGCGACAGGAGGACCTGGTTTAGGTGGTTCAGGTGGAACAAATGGAAGTGGCTCTGGGACAGTAAATGGGTTCCCTGCGGGAGGTTCAGGTGGCTACTTTGGTGGTGGAGGTGGTGGAGGGAGAAATACGCTTTCAGGTAATCCTGGCAGTTACGGTAGTGATGGTGGTCAAGGTGCAGTAAGAATTATGTGGGCCGGATCCTCAGGCCTAATTAGACAATTCCCAAGTACAAACACAGATGATATAGTATTAGTTGATTACGTTGTAGTAGCAGGCGGTGGCGGCGGTGGTATAGGTGCTGCAAATTATACATCGAGTGGTGGCGGTGGAGGCGCAGGGGGTATGCTTTCTGGTAATGATGTTTTATTAAAAACAGGAGTTACTTATACAATAACAGTAGGTGCAGGTGGTTCTGGTGGAATTGCGAGTACAACTTCAGGTTCAAGTCTGACTGCTCCTAACAACGGTGTAGATTCATCAATATCAGGTTCTGGACTAACCACAATATCAGCAGCAGGCGGTGGTAGAGGCGGAAGTTCAAATGTCTTTGGTTCTGGTTCAGGTGGTTCAGGTGGAGGCGGAAGTTCAAGTTCAACTTCAACTATTGCAGCTGGCTCAGGTACGGCAGGTCAGGGCAATAACGGAGGCAGTGTTCTAGGCAGCAGCACTGGTTCATTAGCTGGAGGTGGCGGAGGTGCTAGTGCATCTGGTCAATCTGGTAATACAGGAGGAAGTGGACGTGCTGGTAATGGTGGTGATGGTTTATTAAATCCATTCCCAGAAGGACCTACTTATCTAGCAGGAGGAGGTGGTGGCTCAGGAACAAATACTTCTGGTCAGTTTTTAGTTGGTGGAGGTGGACTGGGAGGAGGAGGCAGTGGATATTTTGGTAATTTTAATGTAGGGTCTACATCTTATCCTGGAACTAGTGGCACCGGTGGTGGCGGTGGTGGATTATCAGGTGGCGGTGGAAGTCAATATATAACTAACGATGCAGGTAACGGTGGTTCAGGTGTAGTAATGTTAAGAATTGAGGCTAGTGTAACACCTACAACAGTTACAGGTAGTCCTATCATAACTACTGTAGGTATATTTAAGTATTATCGTTGGAACGGAAACGGTTCAATAAAATTTTAAAATATAAAAGTAGTACATAAAAATAGTAGTATAAAAATAATAAGATCCTTATAATATAAAGGGACGTAGCAAAATGGATCCATTAACGCTTTTTGCGTTAGCTAATGGTGCGGTTAAACTTGTAAAGGAAGGGTGTAAACTTTACAAGGACATTAAAGGAGCGGCTGGGGATGTTAAAGATGTCCTCAAAGACCTTGACGACCAATTTCATGAAAAATTCAAAGACCGCGCTCCTACGGTAGCGGAAAAAAATCAATTCATACAAGAAAAAAATCGTATTATTGAACTGAATAAACAGTCAGGTGATACAACTAACATCTATGCAGAAATTGGCCAACAACTAGGCACTTACTATGACAATTATTATAAGTGCATGGCAGTATTTGAAGAAGAAGAACGCCGTAGTAAAACTGAAGTATACCACGGTGAAGATAGTTTAGGTAAACGTGCATTACAACGTGTGTTACTTAAGAAGCAGTTACAAGCAATGGGTGATGAACTCAGAGAAATAATGGTATACAAAAGTCCTCCTGAGTTGGGTGCGTTATGGACTGAAGTCGAAGAAATGATGCAGAAGGTAGGCAAGGAACAAGCAGGTGCTATTGCCATAGAAATGCAGCGTAACAGAGAGCTTGCTAGACAGAGAGCCAGACGCAATAAAAAACTCAAATATAGGATATTATGTTGGACTTCTAGTAGTATCGCTATTGTTTATCTTATTTGGTTAATGTGGGCTATAGTACAAATAAGAATTGAGAATAATCCAGAACTTGGTGTTTGCTTAATACCTAAAGGGACATGGCCTTACAAACACTATAACAATCTCAAATGGATAGATTGTGAGCCTGAAAGATAAAATAGCTAAATATCTATATGAGAATATTTGAAGTTACAGAACCAAAACAAAGAGTGCCTACTTTATACCTAGACATGGATGGGGTACAAGCCGATTTTTTTACCCAATGGGCTAATTGGTGGGGTAGAAAGACAGGCAATCCTGATGTTAAATGGTACAAAGACATAGGGGACAAAGCACAGAGAGAAATCTCAATTGAAACTATGCAAAAAGAAGGGCCTGAATTCGTTTATGAATTCTTTGCTACACTCCCTGTGTTATCAGGAGCAGACGAATTACTATCTTACATAAGAGAAAATAATTTACCCTGTACAATATTATCAGCCCCATTGAGATCACCAAAAGAAGACAGAACCAAAGCAATAACTCAAGCCAGCATAGAAGGCAAGAAAGCATGGCTAGCACAACACGGTGTTGATTTCCCAGCTATATTTGACGGACAAAAAGACAGATATGCTAAAAAGGGTGGAGGACCAAACGTACTAGTTGATGACCACAAAAAATACATTTCAGCTTGGGACGCAGCTGGTGGCATAGGTATACTACATCGTTGGAATAATGTAGCTTCTACTATCGATGCATTAAATCAGATATATAGTCCCTTTTTAGCTAAATAGTTTAATACTTAAGGCATATTATGGACCGCGACTTTTTTAGAAAATATCTAGATATTATAAATGAATCTAGCCCACCTCCTTCTGTGATGGAAGAAATTATTGATATTAACGATAGTTTTGACATAGAAATAAATGAACACTTTGTCATAGAAACAGGTGTTGTTGGCTTTACAGAAGATGGTATCGTCATTGAAGCAGATGAAACCATATTAGGATTATTAGAAGTTAACGATATTCTAACAGAAGATATAGATTTAGAAGAAACTAAGCCAGGACTATGGGCTAATATACACGCTAAAAGAGAACGCATTAAAAAAGGTTCAGGCGAGAAAATGCGTAAGCCAGGTAGTAAAGGGGCTCCAACAGCACAAAATTTTAGAGATGCTGCTAAAGAAGGTGTAGGTGAAGATAGTAATCAACCTAATCCCGATGCAAAGAAAAACTTTAAAACATCAGCAGAAATTATTCGTGCTTTAAAACCTAACAATGATTATATGGATACAAGACCATATACTCCTGACACAAAATCAAGTCCACCTAAGGTAGACACAAGACCAGCCGAGGAGAAACCTTTAAAAGGCGATCCAAAAGATTACATAGTCAGGGAAGATGACTTAGAAGAAGCAGAATATCAAGGTCGCAAAGTGCCATTAGGTAAGCCAATGGCAGGTGATGTTAAGAAATCAAAAGTTTATGTTCGTAAGCCAAACGGTAAAGTTGTCAAAGTTAACTTTGGCGACAAGAACATGAAAATTAAAAAGAGTAATCCAAACCGTCGTAAGAGTTTCCGCGCACGCCATCGCTGCGAGAATCCAGGGCCACGTTGGAAGGCAAGATATTGGTCTTGCAGAGCATGGTAATAGGAAAGTATAATGAGTGATTCAAAATTTTTTAGAAAATATTTAGATATAATAAACGAAGGTCCACCCGCAGGTGTTGGACCAAATGCGCCAGCTAGACCAGCAACACCTCAACAACTTGGACAGCCTGATACCTTCACTAAAATGTTACCCGGCATGGGAAACAAAGCTATAGACGCAGGCAAAAGTCTAGTTGATCCATATGGAAAGGCTATGGCAGATTTTACACCAGGATCTCCGTATTATGAAAAACATATAGCGAATAATCCTGCAGCAAAAGCCAAAGTAGATGCTTTTACTAAAACAGCCCCTACAGCCAATCAGTTAGGTGCGAATGTTGATGCAACAAAACAGTCATTTAACAAAGCTGTGACACAACCAGCAACTGTTAGCGGCACTAGTGCAGAATATGAAAAAGCAGCAGCACAAACTGGATTGCCTGCAGTACCGGCGCCCACAACAGAAGAAAAAGATGATGACACAAACGATGGCAAATTAATGAGAAAGTATATGGACTTCTTAGACGAAGCTCCTGTTCAAGCTGTTAATCCCAATGATAAAAATGCTGCTGCATTTGGCAAACAAATTAATGCACCAACTCAAGCTGCACCACAAGTTGCAGCCAACACTAATACAGGTCCTGCAACTGCTATAAATCCTAACGATAAAAATGCTGCTGCATTTGGCAAGCAAATTAATGCCCCTGCAGCAAATATACAGAGTGCGACTACTACTCAACAACCTCCTGCACCGCATACCGTAGATCCAAATCGTAAATATGGCGGCGGATACGATCCTACCAAAGTGCAATATGCTTCTACAGGTAACAAACCAACACAATCTGCAACTGCTACTAACACTACACAGACTGCATCCGCTTCGACTGCACCACCTAAACAAAATACTGCTGCTCCAGCTAATATGGGTGGTTACGCTCAATCAGCACAACCTAATCCTACTCCTCCTGCGCCTTTAGCAGGCGGAAGTACTAGTCAACAAACTAATAATCAAAGTAGCGGGTATACAGCACAATCACAAGCACAAAAAACTGCGGCTGCTCCTACGTCGGCTCCGACATTTACAGGAATGGCAGGAAATGCACCACAAGCTGCACAATCTAGTTTAGCAAGTCAGTATGTGTCTGCTAATCAACCACAAGCCGCACCTGCAGCAACCGCATCAACTACTCAGCCAACATCAGATGTATTAGCTACACAAGCATTACAAGCACAAGATCAAGGGCTTGCGGGTACATCAAAGGGTATACCAGCTGCATTTGGTCAAGTTGCAGAAGAAAAAGATGAGGAAGATGACGAATTGGCACATATTAAGAGATTAATTAGAAAGTAATTATCTTATGAGAGCAAAAGAATTTATATTTGAAGAAGATAATAGATCGCCTAGAGAAAAATTTCTAGACCGTGTTATAGGACCTGAAAGCGGAGGTAGTCTTGGTATACGAAATAAAAGAAGCGGTGCTCAAGGCTTATTTCAATTCATGCCCGACACTTGGAAAGGGGTAGTAAAAAAAGCTAAACCAGGTGATCCACATTACGGTATGAGTTTTGATCAGATGAGACATAATGAAAAAGCTCAAAGGTCTGCCGCCGATCAAATAGCAAGAGAATACCAAGCAGCTATTAAGCGTCACGGTATGCCTGACACTCCTACAAGTTATTATCTTTTACATGGTCATGGACCTAAAGGTGTAGAAATTTTTAAGAATCCTGATAAGCAACTCAAAGATATTTATCCTGAGTATGTAAGAAATAAAGAAGGAAAGATGGTTAAAAATATTGTATACAGACAAAATCCTAACTTTGATCCTAATCAAAGATTAAGGGATGTTGTCGCTAATACTGCTTCTAAAATGGGCGACAAAATTACTGATATATATCCTGGCGGTAAAACACAACTAGCTAAAAATGAGCCTCAACCTATCAAAGAACCATCTACAATCGATAAGGTAAAGAAAAAAGTTACCGATATCGGAACTACTGTTTTAGGTACCGTAGTAGGAGCTAAAGACGCACGTGCAGGTGAATTACCAGCAGATACTAAAGCTAAATTACAACAACCAATAGAACCTAAAGTTACAACGCAACAACCAATAGAACCAAAACCTATTAGTCAACAGCCTTCAGAACCAAAACCCACACTACAACAACCACAGACATACAAAGGTGGAATTGATCTTGACTTATTAAAGCCAGAACCAAAAACTTATGGCGCTGGATATGATCCTAGTAAAGTTCAATATGCGTATGTAGATGGTAAACCTAATCCTGCTATAAAAAATAAAAACGATTCGGGTAATTAAATGATTGACAACTCATTACAAATTTTGTAAAATCATACATGCCCAGAAAAAAGAAAAATCTACCCAACAAAACCTACGAAGTAGTTACCAAACAAAATGTAAATGGTGATGTAATTTTACCATTACCTCCTGAGTTAATTAAAAAATTAAAATGGTCTGATGGTGACAATCTTGAATTTTGTGTGGGTAAAGATGGCAATTTTATTTTAAGGAAAACTAGCTAATGGACGATATGAACAGAAGTCAAATACCAAGTTTAACAAGTTCAGACTTAAACACCATCACATTATCTGATTTAGATACAATTACATTTGATAACACTATAGATACTTTTGATCTATCAGGTTTAGAACCTATCACAATAAATTTAAGTAATGTAGGTAGTGGTGGGTCAGTTTATGCTAACACTTACCCTGGTTCAGGTGGTACTGGAATGTATACATCACCATCACTTACAGGAGGCTATACTTTGTCTCCTTCAACACTTCCAAGTACAGTATGGACTACAAATATAGCACAGCCTACTATGACAACAAATAACGGTGTCACAACTATGACACAAGATGTTGAGATAAAAGGCAACTTAAAAGTTAATGGCAAAGACATAGGTTCATTATTAGAAAAGATTGAAGAAAAGCTAGCGATCTATCAACCTGCCCCTGAACTAGAAGAAAAATGGGAAGAACTTAGAGAGTTGTCAAAAAGATACAAAGAATTAGTTGCCGACATTAGAGAAAAAGAAAAGATTTGGGACATACTCAAAAAGTAATTGACAAAAAATATGCGTTGTGATATAGTAACAATACATTCAACTACCATAGTGTTATCATTATGACAATGCATCTCGCACATCCTGCTCTGACTACTCTTGGCAAACGCAAGGGCAAGCAAAAGTTCGCAAGCTCCGAACAGAAACGCAAGTTGCAATTGTTGCAACAAGACTGGGAACGCAAGCAACAAGAATGGCTCAAGATGAGCAACCCTGCACTTGTTAACAAAAAGTCAACACCCTCACGCAAGTTGCCCAATTTATCTGTACCAGCTAACCGTAGTACAAAACATATACCTAGTGTTGACACAGGCATCAAAGGTGCGGTCAACATCAAGCAACCAATGCAATATACTGGTGACAAGATTATCGGTATCGGCACTATGCACAAGTCCAATGCAGTGCCCATCTTCAATGATGAAGCGGCCAAGGACATTAGTAAGATGAGGAGATAAATCAAATTCAATGGCTAAAGAAGAAGCATTAAAATTAGACGGTAAGGTAACGGATGTATTACCTAATGCAATGTTCAGAGTACAATTAGAAACTGGGCAAAATGTAATAGGGTACATTTCAGGTAAAATGCGTCAGCATGATATTAAAGTATTGCTTGGCGATACAGTTGAATTAGAATTCAGCCTATATGATCTAACCCGCGGTAGAATAACACGCCGTCGATAATCACACTAAATACTCTACAATGTATGATATTGTAGAGAGAATAGACGAATCCCGAAGAAAATCAATTGAGTTGGCGCCACTGCGCTATTCCGACTCGGATTTAGCACCTGTCATTTCTAGCAAAACAATCGATTACCACTATCATAACCTAGCTAAGGGTTATGCAAAACGATACAAGAATAAAGAAGGCGATGATGACTTTAATTATGCAGGCGCTTTCTTGCATAATATCTACTTTGCACAGTTTCGCAAGCCACAAGATAGTAATACACCAAATGGTCCTGTATTAAATTTAATACGCCGTAAGTATGGATATTGGCGTGACTTTAAGGAAGTGTTCAAAGAAGAAGCCATGAAAATACAGGGCAGCGGTTGGATATATCTCACATATACAGGAGAGATAAAAACCATTGTCAATCATGAGGTTCGTAACGATATACTATTATTGATTGACTGGTGGGAACACGCCTGGGCATTAGACTATCAAGCAGACAAAAAAGCATACTTAGAAAACTGTTGGAAGATAATCAACTGGGTACATATCAATACCCGTTGGGGTAAAAACTTATAGGAAACCAAAATGAATCTTAAAATTTCAGATAGCGTAATTAACAAGGTCAGTGAACTTATCGCTGAAGAACAAAACCCAGACCTTAAATTGAGAGTATTTGTCCAAGGTGGCGGGTGTTCAGGTTTTCAATACGGGTTCACTTTTGATGAAATCGTCAATGAAGATGACTTTGAGATAGCAGCAGGGGAGTTAAAAGTCCTTGTGGATAGCATGTCTGCTCAGTATCTCTATGAGGCTGAGATTGATTATACAGAAGATTTGCAGGGCGCAAGCTTCAAAATCAAGAACCCAAATGCTCAAACGACTTGTGGATGCGGATCTAGCTTTAATCCTTTCTGATAAATACTAGATAAGGGGTTATAGATGGCTATTTCAGGACAAAAACTAGTCAATATAGGGATACAGAATCAAGCAAGTAATAGTGATTCCCTATATACTGCGTTTAACAAAATACAAGATAATTTTTCCAATCTGTTTGCTAAGGCGAGTCCTTACAACACATTCACCGGCAATATTGGAATCTCTACAGAAACTAATGAAGTTACTGGTACAGTAACAATAACCAACACTGGTGTCACAAAAATAACTCCGGGTACCGGTATTACACTAAGTGGTAGCAACGGTGAAGTTGTCGTTAGCGTTTCTGGAAATGTCACTGGTAATCTAGTAGCCGGTGTAACAAGAGTTGGCGTATTAAGTAATAGTCTTACAGTAGCAAATAATCAAATTGTCAGTAGTGGTAATATTGAAATTGAGATGCCAAAAACTGGCATTGTTGCTGGACAATATACAGCCCCTACCGTCACAGTAGATGAATACGGTCGCATCACAAATATTGCTAATACAATTAGCACAGGAACAGTTACTAGTGTAGCCGTAGCTCCAGGTAATGGTATTGCGGTTTCAGGTAGTCCAATCACAAGTAATGGTACAATTACAATCGTTAACACTGGTGTTACACGATTAACTGCTGGTACAGGTATTACATTAAGTGGTAGTAATGGTGCAGTTACTATTAGTGCTGGTCTCACAAGAGACATAGGAACAGTAACTAGTGTAGGTATTTCAAGTAACACATTATCAGTGACTGGTGGTAGAGTAACAACATCTGGTAATATCATAGTAGAATTACCGGATGACCTAAATGTAAAAAATAATTTAAACGTTATTGGTAACATCAATGCACGTAATTTAATTTATGACGGCACAAATGATAGAACAATCGCTAACAGTAAGTTTAGATCGACTATATTTACAGAATTAGGAAACGTTGCCAACGTAAAGATATTAGGCGGAACAAATGGTCATGTTCTACAAACAGACGGAACAGGTAACTTAAGTTGGACAGCTTTACCTACTCCAGTTGTTGCGAATGTAGCTCCAACTGTGACAGCAGGTGGAAGCAATACACAAATTCAATTCAACGATGGCGGTACCTTTGGTGGACACACAGGTCTTACATATAATAAAGCAAATGGTATATTGACTGCTACTGCCTTTAGTGGCAACGGCAATAGATTGACAGAGATACCAGCTGCTAATATAACAGGCATGATGAATACACTTGCTGTATTAAACAAAGCTGAAATTGACGGTAACGTTACTATTGGTGGTTTTGTTTCAGCAAATGCACTTAACATTGTTGGATCAGGTAAACTTACAGGAAATTTAGAAGTACAAGGATTTATCAGCGCAAGCAAACCAATCGCAAACACAAACAATGCACAAGTAGCTACAACATCCTTTGTAGCAGAGGCAATTAATGTAGTTAACAATCAAAAAGCAAACATTAATAGCCCACAGTTTACTGGAATACCATCAGCACCAACTGCTAATATTTCAGTTCCAGGCACAACACAACTTGCTACTACTGAATATGTTAAAAATATCGTAGCAAGCATATCTGCGCCTCCTGCTCCTAGTGCCGGGTCACCTGCACCAATAATCAGTCATATTATTCCAACTGGAGTTATTGTTATGTGGTCGGGCGCAGTATCAAATATTCCTAGTGGTTGGCGTTTATGTGATGGTACTAATGGTACACCTAACCTTCGTGATAGGTTTGTAATAGGTGCAGGTAGTGCATATAATGTTGGTGCTACAGGTGGTTCGGCAAACTCCGTCGTTGTGCAGCACTCTCATTCAGCAACATCTACATTTACTGGATTTGACTTACCAACGCATACTCATACATTAAATGATTTTGGTCATTCACATACAGTTAACGACCCTGGACATGAACATGAATACAGGGTAGGACAAACAGCAGGTAAGTTGTCTCCTAATTTAGGTGGATGGAATTTTGTAGGGACCTTCCCAGGAACCAAATTTAATAATTTTATTCAACCTTCAACTACAGGAATACGCATTAATTCCACATCTAGCGGAGTAACTATCGCACCTTCAACAGCAGGTAGACCCACTGGAGCAGTTAATACAACGATAGACAGTGCTGGATCTAGCGGAGTAAATGCTAATATGCCACCGTACTATGCGCTCTGCTTTATCATGAAAACCTGATTTTTGCTGACTCTTTTTCCCTGTATTTTGATAAATACAGTATAAGGAGTCACTAAAATGGCACAACAAATTCCAGTACAAACAATAATAGATCCTAAAACAGATACGGGATTAACCAACTATAATACAACGATTTCTAAAGTTCCTACGAATGCAGCGAACGTTTTCGTTACCAGTGTTACAAATAACACGACACAAATTAACACACAGGTGTTCCAAACTCAGACAAACGCTAACGCAGCGGCTGGGGCATCTACTCAAGTACAATTTAACGACCGCGGGATACTAGCAGGTAGCCCGGGTTTCACATACAACACTAATACAAGTTCATTAATTGTAACAGGAAACGTCACTACAAGTACGATTCGTACTAACACATTGCTATATCAAAATGGCGATCCAATGATGTTTTCGTATTCAAATGCGAATGTATCTAGCTTCTTACCAACATATGGTGGAAATTTAAGTGCTACACAAGTAACAGCATTAAACTTTGTTGGTAACGGTGCATTACTAAGCAATATCACAGGTTCAACAGTTACTGGTACTGTTGCGTCTGCTAATTATGCGACTGAATCAAATAGAGCAAATACAGTAATGTCATCCAATCAACCAAACATTACAAGTGTTGGTACATTGGTCAATCTAACAGTTGAAGGAAGCGTACAAGCTAATAATATTTCAGCGACAAACTCAATTTTTGCAAACAGAATCGCAGGTGATGGCGCCAACATCAGCAATATCACTGGCGCATTTGTTACAGGTGTTGTCGCTAACGCTAACTATGCTGCTATATCTGGAGTAGCAAATACAATTAGCGTAAATGCACAACCAAATATTACTAGTGTTGGTATTTTAACAGGATTACAAGTAGCAGGTAACTTATTAGTAAGTAATGCAGATTTAGGTAATATGGTTTATGCTAACCATTACAGTGGTAATGGTAGTATGCTTAATAACTTAACTGGTGCTAACGTAACCGGCGTAGTACCAATGGCAGAAGAATCAAATGTTGCTGTTCAAGTAAGTGCAAGCAGTCAGCCAAATATCAGAAGCATTGGTACACTAACAAGCTTAACAGTAACAGGTACAATTACAGGTAGTAATGTAAACTTTGATACAGTTAACGCACAATTCTTAGTAGGTGATGGTGGAAACATTACAGATATTCCTGCAACAGAGATAGTTGGTACAGTTGCAAATGCATCTCATGCACTAGTAGCAGCCCAAGCAAACACTGTAGCAGGTGCTAACGTAACAGGTACAGTAGCTAATGCTACAAATGCAGCAGTAGCAGCAATTGCTAATAGTGTTGCTGGTGCTAATGTTACTGGTACAGTAGCAGATGCAGCACATGCAATCGTTGCTGATAGTGCTAATAGTGTTGCAGGCGCAGATGTAACTGGTACTGTTGCTAACGCTACTCACGCTATCAGTTCAGATAGTGCAAGTAGTGTAGCTGGTGCTAACGTATCAGGTCAAGTGTCCAATGCATTAGTTTCTGGCACTGTTTATACAAATGCTCAACCAAACATTACTAGTGTAGGTACATTAACAAGTTTAACAGTTTCAGGAAATGTAGAAGCAGGTAATGTAACAGTAACAGGTGCATTAAGTGCAGCTAGTGTTGCAGGCGATGCTGTTAACTTAAGCAATATTCCAGGTGCTAATGTAACAGGTACAGTTGCTACTGCTGCATACGCAACTACAGCAGGTGTAGTAAGTATTAGTTCACAGCCAAATATTACTAGTGTTGGTACATTAACAAGTTTGGACGTATTAACATCGGCAAACGTTGCTAGCTTAACTGCTACTGGTAATTTATCAGGTAATGTGTTTACTGCTAACTTGTTTGTGGGTAGCGGTGCTAATTTAACTAATATACCAGCAGCAAACATTGTTGGTATCGTAGCTAATGCAAATTATGCACCAAATGCTAACGCTGCAAATTCGGCTATAGTAGCATCAACAGTTACAGATAATGCTCAACCTAATATTAATAGCACAGGTACTCTAACAAGCGTCACTGTATCTGGAATGTCCAACCTAGGTGCAGTTGGTAATGTTAAGATAACTGGCGGTAGTTCTGGACAGGCATTAACAACAGACGGTGCAGGTAACTTAAGCTTCTCGACTTTTGCTACAGAATCATATGTAGCTACAGAAATAACCAATGTTATTAATGGTGCACCTGGTGCATTGAATACCTTAAATGAATTGGCAAATGCTTTAGCCAATGATGCAAGTTATTCTACAACAATCACCAATGCATTAGCAACAAAGGCTAACACAGCAGACCTAGCTACAGTAGCAACTAGTGGAAGCTATAATGACTTAACAAACAAGCCAACGTTATTTGATGGGGCATATAGTAGTCTAACAGGCGCTCCTTCACTAGCGACAGTTGCCACAAGTGGTGCTTATGGTGATTTAACTGGCACACCAACTTTAGCAACAGTGGCGACAAGTGGAAGTTATGATGATTTAACAAACAAGCCTACATTGTTTGACGGTTCTTATGCTAGCTTAACTGGTAAGCCTACATTGTCTACAGTTGCAACATCTGGAGCATACAATGATTTAAGTGGTACACCTACTTTGGCAACAGTGGCGACAAGTGGTAGTTATAATGACTTAACAAACAAGCCAACAATACCAAGTGATCTAGATAGTTTAACTGATGTAACTATTACTACTCCAACAAGTGGTCAGGTGTTGAAGTATAATGGTAGTGCATGGATTAATGACACAGATTCTACTACTGGCGGTGGTGGCATCACACTAACCAGCTTAAGCGTATCTTCTACAACAGCATCAGGCGGCGGAAGTTTAACTTATGACAATACAACAGGTGCATTCACATTTGCTCCTGCAAGTATCCCAAGCTTAGCTACAGTAGCAACAAGTGGTGACTACAATGACTTAACAAACAAGCCAACATTGTTTGATGGTACATATGCAAGTTTAACTGGCACACCAACTTTATTTGATGGCGCATACTCAAGCCTAACAGGCGCACCCACACTAGCTACAGTAGCAACAAGCGGTAGTTACAATGACTTGACTAACCTACCAAGCATCCCAAGTATCACTGGTCTATTGAGTTGGTCTACTGTCCCTGCTTCAGCATCAGCAACAGGAACTACAGGTCAGATTGCATATGATTCAGGATATTTATATGTATGCGTTGCCACAGATACGTGGGTACGCACACCATTAAGTACTTGGTCGTAATTTTTCAACACCCATTAAAAAAGCCCCTTAAGGGGCTTTTTTATTTTACTTGTTTGAGCATATGCTCAGAATATTTACTGTCACACATAGAAATTACATCACTGAACGGCCATTCTAAGAAAAAAGGACAACCGTTCTCCCATTTACTATTCTTTTTGAAAAACTTAAGTTCGTTTAGATCCTCACGTTTGCTCGGATCAAAATAGCGTCTGCGTTGTGCAAACCTATGTAATACAGTTATGTGTTCATAACTGTTCATTAATTGCGTTCCATTTGTGTAGCTTCGGTGATAAGTGCGACTACTTGGTCAAGATTGTTACATAGAATCTTTACACCAGCCCAATCGTCGTTATCATCTCTACCATTTACTTCAAAAAGAAAACCATTGTCGTACATACGAATATTCATATCCTCATCGACTTTGGTTAGCTTATCAGAAATTTTCATTCATGCTCCTAAGGAAAGATAGGGGCAACAAAGTGCCCCTGTATACAATTATTCAACCGTTGCAGTTGCTTTGCCACGTGCCTTGATTGCGTTAAGACTTGGCTTTGGTGCCTTAGTAGCCTTGACTTTGACTTCACCGCTCTTTACAGATTTTTCACGATCTGCAAGACAGTCTGCGATGAGTGCCTGATCGTCAGGACTTTGAAAATCCTGATGACCCTGTAGATACTTTAGTGCATCCACTTTAGTCATTGCACTAGGCATTTCAATCAAATCGATGCGAGTTGCACCGCCCTTTGTAAACTGCTTTACACGGCGAATCAAATCATCAGTAAAGCGAACCTTACTGTTACCGTTGTGAGTTGTGATACCTGCTACTTTGAACAATTGCTCAGTCATACATACCTCTTAAGGTTAGTTAATAAAAATATGTGTTTGCACACAGTTATAATGATAACACCGATTGTCGTTACTGTCAACAACCGGTGTTACCAAAATTCTAAATTACTTCTCCAAAACGTAGGGCTTGTTCCAACGACCAATGTTAACATCGATGTACCAACCCACATCAAAGTAATCGACCATTGCATCCGAATTGTCGTGATTACCTGCATTCATTGCCTGAATAATTTCTTTCAGGCAGTTTTTTGCAACACCATTAAAGTGTTCGTGATACCAGTACGGGTTAACATCAATATAATCCTTTGCAGGAGTGAAACCACCGTATGATGCGTAACGTGGGTTGTCAATATTGAAACTATTGTAGTTACCAATAAAATCAATTGCACCCGACTTAATGGTCAAGCATAAGGTCATGTGATTACGGACACTTAGCGAACCCTTGACGCCATACTTCTTAAGAATTGCCTTAACGACTGGGGCGATTTTTGCTTTACGTTCCTGAGACATGTATGCCATTTGTTGCTCCTTGTTATTGACTATACCGATATTATAGCACCGAACCGATTTATTGTCAACCTTTGGAAATGTTTCTTGAGGGAAACTTTTTACACCACATACATTTCTCGCTCTTTTTTCCGTAAAAATACCGACCCGTATCAGGGAATTTGTGCTTACATGCACTACACACAAATGTAGTCATTTCTGGCTCGGAAACCTCAGACTTTTTGGTCGTTTTCTTTGCTACTGACTTTTTGGGTAATGGCATGTAGTCTATCCGCACAGTTTCGAATGTCCTCGCTAAGCTTGCCTACACCAATATTGGATTCGACAAACCTAGCGATATTGTGTAATTCTATTACCGCACTTTCATTAGTTATATCCAACTTCGTAATCCTCTGGTTCTAGCATATCTGCCTCAAGTACAGCATCCTGATAGGTATTTGCTTCTAGTTGAATTACTTGTCCATCAGCAAAACATGCCATATAACCACCCGTTGCAGGGTCAGATTCGACACTTACTAGAAAATTGCCCATTACATAGTCCTCTTAATGTAGTTGATAACAGCCATTGCTTCGGTAAAATCAGTAATGTTATCATCGGTTTCGCTATCAACGATAGCCATTACTTGACGTTTGCGATTCAACCCACTGAATGTGACGGTTGTGTTTAAAACTTTATAATCATTGTCTTTGTACGTACCCATTATTGCTCCTTTGCTGTTACGGGTTCTTTTTTCTCTGGCATCATAGTACTGGTGTACTCTGCCGTTTTTTGAATATCTCTGCCCATGCCTGCAATAGTATTACATGCGGTAAGCATAAACATTGTTATAAATGCTATTGCAATTTTCATATTACCACTCCTTATGATCACCAAATTTTTCATTGTCATCAAAACCTGCCATATATTCTGCAATTTCTTCCTCAGTCAAATCGGTAACTCTAGCACCATGACCAGTGCCCTCGGGGTACCAGTGTGGTTGACGACCTCTACGATAATAACTATCAGCACTGCCACGATCAAACAAACCACCATGTCGGTTACGATCAAACTGTGGTTCGTCTTTAAGAATTTTTACAACTTTCTCTTTAGTAACTTCCATATTAATCTCCTAGATAAACACCACTTGCCTGACGGCGCTCAAGTGCCCACTGACGATGCAAACGCTTGACCAACCATTGGGTAAAATCTTTAACAGCACCAAAATCTTTCACGCATACTTTGTGTCGCTGGCGAATTTCTTTTTCATTAGCAGGATCTTCGCCTAGTGACTTGAACAAAGCTAGTTGTCGTTCTGTTAACATCATTACTCCCTGTCAATCAATCAATACCGTTATTATATGCCCAAACGGATTTATTGTCAACCGTTATCATCTTGACAACATTTTAGCTAGATAGTTGTGTATTTCAGTCATTTCCTCATGATCTACGTAAAAATCAGTCAGAGGATCGTAATACTTGCCCTCTTTTGGGTCATAGTACAATACACGGCCGTCTGAGTAAAAGAAAGGACCCTCAAGCCCTTTGCGTGGTTGAAATTTATTTTCACGCTCACCAAGAACTTTGTAACCCATCATTCTACTCCAAAATGTTTTTTAACATCAGCAACACAACGGCGAACTTCCCAGTCCTCACGATTTAGGTCACCCATAAATCGTCTGTTCAATACACTAATACAATCCTTAACAATCAGATCCGCAAACTTAAGTATGGCAGTACGGTCATACTCATCCATTTCATCCCAACAGCCCTGTGCTGTTAAGCCTGCTTCGTACATAAGGTCATCAAATTTATTTGTCATAGTTTGGTTTTGATACTTTGGATAACTTCCTCTGCCTCATCGGTTGTTTCAACTTGATCGGTTATTGCAAGCTTCATCATTTCAATAAGGCTATAACAATCACGTTGGTCTTGTTTGGGTAGTGTGGATATAAAACTCTCAACACCTTCCATTGTTTCAATAGCCCACATGATATCGCATAATGCGGCTTGCTTTTCTGTTAAGCCTTCGAGTTCGAATAACATTTAGCCTCCGTATATCAGTAATGCTACTATAAAGCCGGCTACAAAAGCAAGCATTAAGTTTACCATTTTGTCACCAGTTTCTGGACTTGGTGTAGGAATAGCATCGATAAAATTTTCTAAAAATCTTTTCATATTAAAGCCCCCAATAGCAATTACATACAAAATCTGCGGTTTCGGTATCATACAAATAACTTAAAGTTTTCCATACAGAATCTTCAACATCATTGTATTCGCGGAAACCCGTATATAGATTTTTGAAATACATTTCATCACCGCGGGCTTCGCAATAACGCTCGGCTCTTTTTAAGGATTCAAGTGTGTACATTTTTATTCCTCTTATACCATCTGTAAGGGGTTACGGCGACGCAAGTGTGCGAGTGCCTGCTCTTTGCTATCAAACCTTCCTGAGATCGGGGTTTGATGACGACCACGCACAATGTACCATCCGTTCAGTAATTTATTGAATACGATTTTCATAATTACATGCTCCAGTAAGTTTCGCTGGACGGGCTGCAATAGTAAGGAGTGTCATAACGCTCCTGAAACTCTTTACCGCCCATAAGATTTTTGCGGGTGACATAAGTTTCAAAAACTTCAACAATAAAACCCAACTTACGCTTGCCTTCAGCAACCGCTTGAATGTAATCTTTAGTGCTAGGAGCAAAATCTT
>Ga0129333_10000717_pt1 | contig 28578 bp, 16 predicted proteins | sample CPB6_08_DNA_FD_94474 | JGI IMG/M metagenome (GOLD analysis project Ga0129333, IMG submission 94474) | Freshwater to marine salinity gradient microbial communities from Chesapeake Bay, USA - CPBay_Sum_0.6_0.8_DNA | ecosystem: Environmental > Aquatic > Marine > Coastal | place: USA: Chesapeake... | reverse complement strand
TACATCGCTCAACTCTACGCCCAGGGCAAGGAGCCCAGCAACGCTCCTGCCCCTAAGGCAACCTACCCTCGCCAAATCGGTGCTCGAGTCTACCAAACCGAGGCTGAGTATCGTGAAGCACTTGCTGACTTTCTGAACGGTTACTGATCATGGCAAACGCTATTCGCCTCGCTGGTCTCGCTCTGGTGCTCTACGTTGGCGCTGGTCTCGGCCTGTCGGCCATTCAAGTGGCAAAGGCCCATGCTGATAGGGTCGCTGTGACGCTCTGTGAAGTGTCACAAGACTGCTCCCGCTGACCCCTCCCGCCTGTATACTGATCTCAGTTCAAACAAATCACATGCGTAAGATCGAACGTCTGATGAATGCCGCAATCGCTGCCGGCAAAGATTGGAAACTCGCTAACACCGAAGTCATCGCATGTTCCCATGTCACTGATGTGTTCCTGCATGGCAATCTGATTGCTCGGATAGGCGAAACCTGGATTGAATTGTTCGATGGTGGTTGGCAAACTGTCACCACAAAGTCTCGCCTGAATGCAATCCTGGAAGCAAATGGTCTCCCTGGTGAGAGAGTCTTTCAGAAGAACTTTGAATGGTTCGTGAATATGAATGGCACGACGATTCCTTTCTTCTCTGGTATGCGTCTCAACTGATGACTGGCTACATTACGCTATTGCTTCTGTTCATGATGTTTCGCGCTTTCGAGAGGAAATTCCTGTGACCTGTGCTCAATCCTATCGCGCCATGTGCCATCCCCAATATGATGACCGCTTCCTAGATCGGGAGCATGATGACATCATGATGGCAGAGGATTATGATGCCCGCCGCAGGGAGAGGGACGGATGGGCAACTGACACATGGGATGGCAGGTGGTGACGCCTGCCCTCTATAGTAGCCACATCGAAACGAACCGACCCATGCTCAACGCTTCCACCGCCACCAAGCTCGACCTGCTCATCGCTGACGCTCGTGGCGAGATTCGCTACACCGTGCTCCGCCCCTCTCGCCGAGGTGTGAAGGCACTCAGCGGTCAGCGCCTCTGGGCGAACGCCGCACCTAAGGGTGCCTTCCAGCACGGCAGTGTGCCTGGTGCTGATGCAGTCCGCTCGGGCAGCAAGTGCTCTAAGGCCATGTGACCCATCAGGGGCCAGTCAACGGGAGGCCAGTTGCTCGGGGGTGCCCGAGCGGCGGTCCCCGCCCCCGTGATGCAAAAACCCCTAACTACCCTAATCTATAACAGGCTCCAAGAGACCTCTAAATATACTCTTAAAATAAAAAAATTTTCCCAGAGCGCCCCAGATGAAAATTCATAATCCCAGAAAAAAAATTCCGACGCCAGAAAAGGTCTTCTCAACTCTCTTTAAGGTCGGTGGCCCTCTTGTATTTCTGATTTACGTCCTGTATAATGAACACCGATGGTTGCAAGCATCTTTTCAGTTTGCCTCTCATCAATCTCAGATAGAGGTAGTCACCGAGAAACTGAAATTCGGTGAGAAAGAAAATGAAAGCATGCTTAAAAAATATATCGGTAAGACTTGCAAGTTTGCGTCTGATTACATCGGATTAACTCCCTGGTTACAATTTAAATGTTGACTATATAATCCAGTTACAACAAATACATTACTATGTCATCGTTTCAATATACGTCCGAGGTTCAATACGATTCAGATACAGACGAATACTTTCTTACATTTCCTGATGAACTGTTAGAAGAAATGGATTGGAAAGAAGGTGACACTCTAGAATGGGAATTTTTCGAACATCACGACTCACCCGGCATTCGTATACATAAAGTAGGAGAATGATATGAGTAACATTACATTTACTCAGAAAAACTTGACTGACGTACTTGACATTATCACTGAATTGAGAGAAGATATTGATGGCATTAAGAAAGACCTCGCAATCCTCAAAAAAACCTACGGCAGGAGCCCGTGGGACACAGGCGCAAGCAACTTCGGTTTCAACAAAGACGCCTAAGAAAACCACTCCGAAGGTAGCGGCATCTTCGAAGAAGTCTCAGACGAGTGAGCAGCCTAGCGTAGAAGACCGTCTGAGTGTTTTAGAGAATCTTCTGAGAAACTTTAGATTAAGTTATAAACCAACAAAGAAGAATGAAGCGATTCCCTTAGAGCTCGTTCTTGATGATATACTTGCAAGACTTAAGAAACTAGAGAGTAAGTAATGGGCAACTGTAGAGCTAAAAAAGAAAATGTTCAAAAGACTATAACTTATACTCCACCGTTAAGTGGAACGGTTGGAGGTATAACTTATGGTGCAGCTCCAGCAAACTTTACGTTTACCAAAAAATATTGGTACGAGGTTGACCCACTAAGCAATACTCGAAAGTTTATTCAGAACGGGCAAAAGCAAGAAACAATGACCAGCACCACGGTCAAGATACCAAGTGGTGAAACAAATGATGGTGACGTAACATTCATCAATCAGACATTTACTCAACAGAAATATGTCTCTGATGCAAATGGCAATGTAGAACCTGTATTTGATAGAGAATGTCGTGGAGACCATGCATATGATGAGAACTATTTCTATCATATCTTTGAATGGCCTACTTCATTTTCTTTGTCTCGTAGTGTTGGTGGATTTCAATCAGCAAGTACAACTTCTACCACTGGAAACACTGCACCTGTAGGTCAACCATCAAACAGCACAACAACAGGAACCACAACATACAGTACAGTCAGTACAACCGTTACAGGGTCACTGAGTCTATCCAAAGTTGATGCAACTGTCAGTGGAGTAAATTCTGATAGTAGTGTTTATTATGGTGGAACTGATGATAATAAAATCTTCTTTACCTATAATACAACAAGTGCAACTGATGTTGTTGTAAAAATTGGTGATGTCATTAATGGATGGACAGTAACCAATGTTGTCAATTTTATTGTTGACAAAGCACTTCGAAAAAGAGTTACTTCACATTCCAAGAAGGGTAAAACTCCTTCTTTTGTTTATGTCGGCAGTAAGACTGGTATTGTTGTAGGAGATGGTGTGCAGGGAAAAGGAGTACCTGTCGGCACTACAGTTACAGCAATCTCTACAACAGACAACAAAATTACTTTATCAAATGAACTAAAAAGTAAAAAACTAAAGTCTGTTCTATTCACTAGTCCTGCAGTAAATAAAGTAAATCTCTCTACAGTTTGTTATGCAGAACTATCTGGTGGTTCTGCTAGTTTTGCAGCAGATACAGTTTATTCAGCAACTGGTTCTGGTGCTTCGATTGAAGTTAAGTCTGGAAAAGGCATTATCAATCGTTCGGCAGTTGTTGGTATGTACTTTTCTACCAATAAAAAATATCTTGAGTATACTCCTATCTTCTACGACAAGAGTACAGATTGCGAACAAATTTTCTATAAAGAAACAGAAGCAACATATGTCATTGGAACCATTACACTCAATGATGGAACTGACTTTGTAACCAGTCAATATTTGTGTACAGACCCACATACTATGACTGCGAAGATTATTCATGAAGTCTACTGGAATACATTTAAAATGCCAGTCAGTAAAACAAAACTATTGTACTGGATTAATAAAGCAGCAAAAGAAAATATCTCATATACAAAATTAGAAGAACTAATCATTGATGATGTAAAATCTGCATTAAATGGCAAAAAAGCAGCAAAAGTTGTTGATGATGTTTGTGGTAATGATGTTGTACAAGAACAAATTACTCCATATAATCCATATAAAGAATTATCATATGCTCAGGGTCTTGTAAGTTCTTTATCTGAAATTTCTTCAGACCCTTGTGTGGCACAAAAAACTAATTCTGCATATACTGCAGATGAATTGAAACAAGTTATTTCAAATAATATTCAAGGTGCCATTTCTTCTTCATTTATTAAAATGCCTGAAGAAATGTATAAGCAATTTGTCACAAATGAAAATTCCTTGATGAATAATATTATGAAGGCAATTGATAGTATTGAAGCATCTATTCCGACTAAGAAATTTGAAAGTCTTCCTCCAAGTATCAAAGGAGAAAATCAATCTTCAGTAGAACTTAACTTTAATAAGTTTAGAAGACTTCCTCCAAAGTTTTCTAGAGTTGATTATTTAATTTCAGATTTTACCTTTATTGATGATAAAGATATTGATATCTCGGACACATCAAATAAAACTGAATTAACCATTAGTTCGATTCCTAGATGGACTGGTACGATTTCTGTTGGAGGAACTGCAGGAGATGATGTAACAACCTCTACAGGAATTAGAGTTGTCACGACAAGAACAAATGGATACATCACATCAATTGATACATCTGCAGGCACTCCACCTCCTCCTACAACTCCAGTAATTCCAATTGGGGGTAGTTCAAGTGCTAGTGCAACTTGGTTAGCACCAACCAGTGGAGATGACCCACTGGAAGCAAGACCATATCCATTCAATGTTTGGTCTGATACAGTTAACTATCAAAAATCCTACAGTAAACTATTCTGGTTCAGAATTGAAGAAATCAGTGGTTATCTTGGGGAGTCTTTAGAAAATAGAGGAAATCCATTTTTGGATAATCCAGTCTATGCAACCCTGTCTTCTAAATTAAGTGAATCTGCAACTACTATCAATGTTGATAGTACGAATGGATTTCTTTCTTCTGGATATTTGATTATTCCAAAGTATCTTGAAAAACGAGAACAGTCTAATACTGGAAATATTGATTCTTATTTCTATTATCTTGGAGAAGAAATAATCTATTACAATGATAAGACAAGTACAAGTTTTACCAACTGTACTAGAGGAGCATATGGAACTAGTGCAGCATTTGAACAAGTTGTAACTGCTGGAGATTTTATTGAAAATGTAAAGTATGTTATCAAAACCTTGGGAACCACAAACTGGCAAGCTATTGGTGCTCCAGAAGGTGCTACAGTAGGAACAGTATTTACCGCTTCTGGTTTAGGTTCTGGTACTGGAGATGCATATGCGTTTGAGAGTACAATGACTCCATTTGAAACTGCACCTGATATAAATGCAGTTATACATAGTTATGACAAAGGATTTAAAGTAGCACAGTTTTGGCCGTATAAAACACTATGACAAGACAAGTAGCAACTCTTGGTTTTCCAGATTCAATTTCATTTGGACCACCTTGTTGTACATATCCTCCAAACACGGTAACTCCAGTTGTAAGTACAATTTTTACCAATGGAGTTCCAACTGCTAAATTGGGGGATGTTCTAACACCAGTTCCAGGAATTCCATCTTGTGATGCTGGTTGTGCTCCTCTTTTTCGCCAAGTTATTGCTGTAAGTACAGTATTTAAAGAAGGTAGATGTACTGCTCATGTGGGAGACTTGACAGCTCCTGCATCGCCACGTACAATACTACCTGGTCCAACCACAGTTTTTGCAAATTAATTATGGCAAAGTCTCCATCTTTTAATAAATCAAGTTATGTTCCTGGAAAACCAAAATGTACCAGACAGGGACGTTCTAAAAACACCAATCTTGCCGCATCAAGTCGAAATGGACGCAAAAAGCGTTATCGCGGACAAGGACACGGATGAAATAATATGGCAGAAATGCCATCCGAGTGACCTTTGGGTGTTTGATAAGTTAATTTTAAGTCGGGTTTTGGGTTATACTTGTGGGCCAACTGGTCTGCCAGTACCAAAGCCCGACTTTTATTGTGTTCGTCCAATCTCAAATTTCCTTGGAATGGGTAGAAATGCAAGAATTGAGTGGGTAGATGAGTCAACAGAGCACTTTCACCCGGCCGAATTTTGGTGTGAAGTGTTTAGAGGAGAGCATTTGAGTGTTGATTTTTACAAAACTGAGTCAAAATTGGTTGTTTTTGGAGAAAGAGATGAAAATTCTCCTCTTTACAAGTGGAAAAAGTGGTCCAAAATTGATAGGAACATCGGTTTTCCTCCGATTTTGTCTTTATTAAAAGGAAATTATGATTGGATTAACTGTGAATTTATCGATGGTAATCTTATAGAGGTACATTTTCGTCAAAATCCTGATTTTTTGCATGAAAATAGTGAGGCAATTCCTTTATGGGATGACCTGCCGCAAGAAAATCATGCAGAGTACGTTTTTGTTGAAAATGCGGACTACCTCAGAAAAGGTCTTTTTATCAAATAAATAGATTTGTGAGGGATAGCAACCCCTTTAAAAGTTCTGTTCGACCCTTTTTTGGAGAAAACAGATGGCAATTCACCCAAATCCCGATAGGGATGTTAATTACATGAAGCAAATGTGGGGAACTACCAGGTTGATTACAGATTATGTCCCTCAACAACCCAAAAAAACAAAAAAATATCAACTAAATTACTGTGAATATTTTGAAGATAACGGTTGATATTCTTACATATATACTATAATGCTAAAATTTTTCTAAATGTCTACAATTTCGGAAGAATTAGGAAAAGTTTCTAGGTCTTTTAAAGACATTAGCTTTAATTTTACCAAAAATCCGATTACAAATGATGTAGTTGTATTAAAAAATGAAGAATCTATCAAACAAGCAGTTAAAAATTTAGTTTTAACTAAACTTGGAGAGAGATTATTCAGTCCTTTACTAGGAACTAATACAACTACATATTTGTTTGAATTGAGCACAACATTTTCAGAAAATAGTTTAATTGAAGAAATTGAAAATGTTCTTACAACTTATGAACCAAGAATAACTTTAAAGAACATCACAGTTGATGTAAATCCTGAGTTGTCTGAGTTCAATGTTTATATTGAATATTTTATTGTAGGATTACCACCTATTGTCCAAACGGTAGAATTTCTACTTGTACGAGAAAGCTAATACATGGAACTACCATCAGTTGCTTCATTAGAATTTGAGGAAATTAAAGCCTCAATAAAACAATTCATAAAAACTAAAACAGATTTCCAGGATTACGACTTCGAAGGTTCTAATCTTTCGATGTTGGTCGATGTTTTGGCATACAATTCGATGTATTCTGCCTACAACATCAATATGGCAGCAAATGAATTGAATTTGGATACATCCGTTTTGAGAGACAATGTTGTATCTCATGCAAAGAAATTAGGTTATACTCCAAATTCTTATACTTGCTCAAAAGTATCTTTTGATATTACTGTAACTGGTGTTTCATCTTACGACAGTGTAGAACTTTCTTCTGGAACTGTATTTGCAGCAACTCAAAATAATAAGTCATATACCTTTATTTCCAGAGACCCAGTTAGATTAAATCCATATGGGTCAAATAGTGTTACCTTTTCAAATCTAACTTTCATTGAAGGTACAGAATTTACCATTACATACACAGTAGATTCTTCTAACGAAAATCAAAGATTTTTCATTCCAAACAATAATGTAGATGCATCTACCGTTAAAGTTTCAATTATTGCAGATTCAACCTCCGATGTAGAGGATGAATATACAAGAAAGTATAGTATTGTTGGAGTTTCGTCTTCTGATAAGGTTTTCTTTGTTGAGGAAATTCAAGACCAAAAATACGAAGTAATTTTTGGAGATAGCGTAATTGGAAGAAAATTAGAAAATGGTGAAATTGTTAAGATAACTTATGTGATAACGAATGGTTCGTTAGCTAACAACATCAGAACTTTTAATTTTATTGGAACTGTTAAGGGTCAGAATCCAGGAGTTACTGATACGACAATTGCAATTAGTAATATAACTCCAACTTTAATTAGTTCTAAATCGGACGGTGGTTCTGAATTTGAACCAATCAAGTCTATTAAGTATAGAGCACCAAGATATTATGCTGCACAACAAAGAGCAGTTACAACCAGTGATTACGAAAGTATCATTCAAAACATTTATTCTAATGCTGAGTTAATCCGAGTTTCTGGCGGAGAGCAACAAACTCCACCACAATATGGAAAAGTCTTTATTTTTATAAAACCAAAAATTGGTGATGTAATCAGTCAATATGAAAAACAGAGAATAACCAAAGAAATTAATAATTATACTGTTGGTTCCATTACTCCAGTAATTTTAGATGCAAATTTAATTACAATTGTCATTGAACCAGTTATTGTATATGACTCAAAAAAGACAAAAAAATCTTCGTCACTCATTAAAACTTTAGCTCAAAAAGTTGTATCAACTTATAATGAAAACGATGAATTTAAAAATTTTGGTGGGATTTATTCCTCTACCAAACTTCTTTGTTTGATTGAAGACATTGATGTTGCGATTAGATTTGTTTTATTAAAAACTTATTTTAAACGCTCTACAAATTTATATAACAACATTTATTACGAGTATAATTTAGATTTTTATACAAAACTTAGAAACAAAATTACTGGAAAGTACACATTAATTAGTGACCCATTTTGTTTAAGAGAAGTTAATGAACCTGTTTTTCTTGCTGCATTAAGTCATGACTTTGCTGGATGTGAGAAAGATACAAATATCTACATCTCAACACTTTCTGGAAGAATTATTGGAATTGTGGGAACTATAGATTATGAAACTGGAAAAGTTAAGTTTGCTATTAGAGCATGCCAGGATACACCAATAAATATCTATGTTATTCCAGATAATGCCGATATTACAACTAGCACGGATACTTATCCAGCTCTAGAAATTGTTGCAAGTGATGTTGTCGATGCGACAGATGCAACCGATGATACTTTAGACCCTAATGTTACTCTTCCAACAACGGATGTTGTTATTCCTGGAATTGCAACTGGTGACCCAACTGGAAATCCTGCAGTGATAAACATTCCAGGAACTACAGTAACAAATCCAGATGGAAGTACTACTACCACAAATCCAGATGGAAGTACTACTACTACAAATCCAGATGGAAGCACTACAACCACACCTCCTAGTGACACGATTACTACTCCAGATGGAACTACACCTTCATCGCCAGCAGATAATCCTACAATAGACGACTTCGAACCAGAGACTCCGAATATTTGCTCATGAACCACCTAGAAGAAAAAATTGTTAATCTTTCAACCCTGATTGAAAGTCAATTTCCTTCGTTTGTACGAGAAGCTTCTCCAAAATTTATTTCGTTTTTGTCCTCTTACTATGAGTCACAGGAAGTTAAGTATCAACCTTTAGATATTGTAAAAAATATCTTAGATTACTACAATATCTCATATTTTTCAAAACTTGAACTTAGTGAAAGCACAAAATTAACCGCAAATATTAGTGATACTGCGAGTACAATCACAGTAGAAGATACTAGTGGATTTCCAGTATCAAATGGATATATTAGAATTAATCAAGAAATTATATTTTACAAAACAAAAACTTCAACACAATTTTTAAATTGTATTAGGGGAACCAGCGCATTCTTAGTTGAAACTATTCCTGTTTCTCAAGTAGTCTATACCTCAAGTGCATCATCCATTCATAATCAAAATGATGTAGTTGAAAACTTAGCATACACCTTTACAGAAGAATTTTTCAGAAGAATTAAATCTGAAATTGCACCTAATATTCCAGAGAATTTAGTTTCGGATTTAAGTCTATCTTCTTTTCTAAAAAATATTAAGAGTTTTTATACTTCTAAGGGAAGTTTAAATTCACATAAAATTTTATTTAAAATTTTATTTAATGATAATAAGGTAAAGATTAGGTTAAAAAATAGAGGAACTGGAGCAAAATTAAAACTTACAAACTATGTTGGTTCTATTGGTTCCTATGAAATCGTTAATGGTGGAAGTGGATATGATAATAGAGTCGTAGGTGGTAACTTTGTAAACGCACCTATTATTGATATCATTGGTTCCGGCACCGGCACTAAAGTAAATAATGTATACCCTTTGACTGCTCAGATGAGCGTCACATCAATTAATTCATCTGGTTCTATTACCGGCGTTCAGATTGATAACGTTGGTGAGGGTTATGTTGGTCCTATTACTGCAAGGGTAAGAGAAAGGTCATTTACAGAAAATCAAGTAGTAAGAAATATTAGTGGTACTGGATATGCGAGAGTAGAGAATTGGGATTTTGAGTCAAATGAGGTAACTTTATATGATGTTGTTGGGTATTTTAAAGTTTTAGATGAACTAATAGGAGAAGGAGGAGAAAACCCAAGAGCATTTATTTCTGTAGCTTATCCAGTAACTGATATCAATAGAAAGGGTAATCCTTCTATTCAAACAATCTCTTTAGAACCAACCACAGAGAATCCTAAAGATTTTACAATTAGACCTTCTTCTGCAACATATGCTACAAAAACTGTAATTCATTGTGAGTTAATAAAAAATGCCATCTACAAAACAGTCAATGGCAAATTAGTAAAACCATCAATAATTTCTTTAGTTCAGCAATCCGATAAGGATTCTGGAATACCTGGTGTTTCAATAGAAAGTAGTGAATTCAATTTAGTTGGTGATAATATCTACGAATTTGGAGTTGAATCAAATTTTGATATTAATAAGTTAAGGTTAATTCCAACTACAAGGTTAACCGTATCAAAAGCATCTATTAATTCCTCAACCACAGCATTCATTTTAACTGCAGATGACCTTTATGGTTTTCCTCTTATCAATGGAAAGGTCTATATTAATGGCAATGTGATAAATTATGAAAGTAGAAGTTGCAACCAACTATTTGGATGCACTTATACTGGAACATCGACATTTTCTCTATTTGCTGGAGATGAAGTTTATGCATATAGTAGAGTTGATGGCAATAAAACTTATAATTATTTTATAACTGGATATCTTGATGGAAATTCTTCCGATGCTACTGCTCCAGTATTTAAGTTATTAGGAATTCCATCAAAACCGATTGTGGATGATGGTGGTTCTTTATATACAGAAACAAATTTTGAAACTGTTGATACTTTAACAAGTTCAGACAGTCAAATTAAATATACTTCTTGGAATTTAAATTATCAAACCACCATTGCAGATGGGTCTTTAAATTCTTTTGGAAATACTCCATCTGTGCAATCTGTATATGAATATGAAGATAAGGTTTATGTTTCTTCTTCAGGAATTCCTCCTTACTTAACTAGTATTGTTGGAAGAAAAACTTGCAAAAATCAAAAACTTTTAAAAAGAGTTAATATCAAATCAAACCCCGGCAAAGGAGGTGGAAAACTTACATCGAAAGGTATTGGTATTACTGTCGATGGAGTTGAAATTCAATCATTCAAAGGAAACCGAGTAGAATATGGTCCCCTAACATCTATTTCTATTGGAACTGGTGGAGATTATAAAGTTCCCATTTCGTCTGATAATTTATCATTCAATTATCTTAAGTATCCAGTATTTTTAATTGAAGGTGTAACCAATCCTTTAACGAATACATCTTTACAAACATTATTTTACATCTCAAGTTATATTTCCAAAATTAATGTTTCCAATTTGGATTCATCTTATTTGACTGGTTATTTGTCAAAACCTAATATTAGTGTAGTAAATAATAATCCAACAAAGACGGCAACATTTGGTCAGTCTAATCTAATTTACTTAACTAATACAATTCAAATAACCTCCACCACATTTGAACCTGGTGAAAAAGTTACATATACAAGTTCTGTCCCAACCGTTGCAGGATTAATTAATGGTTCTGTATACTATGTTGGTGTGACTGGAACAAATACCTACAAGTTGTATTATACCAAAGATGATGCTTTGGCTTTAAATTCAAATGATGTCTCATTTACAGATTCTTATAATACTTCCACAACTCCAATTGCATTTACGGGAACTTTAAAAACTGATAATCAAAACCCATTAGTATTTGAAGAAGCTCAATTAGATATAAGTTTTAATGAATTAACAAAAACAATTGATAATATCTTTGTTAGAAATTCTGGTAAAGGATATATTGTTGCTCCTTCTATTATTATTTCCGGCGGCGGAAAATCGCCACAGACAATTCCACTAGCATCCTCTTCTGGGGAGATTGTAAGTTTTAGGGGTTCTCTGATTTCAAGATCTAATGTTGGAAAATCAACAGAAAATGAAATTGATATAACTGGATTGATATCGACTAATTTTTCTTCGGTTCCAAAAATTTCTGTATCTGCAGGTGTTGGAGCAACAATGTCTGTATACACTGCAAATGGTGCTATCTCCTCTGCAGAACTAAACGATACTGGAGATTATTATTTCACAGAACCAACCGTTCAAATTTCTGGTATTGGTTCAAATGCATCGGTCAGAGCAATAATTAGCGCAACCACTGGAAAATTAACTGGATTTTCTATTGTAAATCCTGGTTCTGGATATACCATTCTTCCAGTTGCAACTATAGTACCCTCTGGAAGTGGTGCATTGGTATCTGGAAAAATTAAGAGTTGGACATTTAATTTATCCAACGTATTAAACACAGATGACTACGGTGGATATACATTTGAAGATTCTGATGATGATACAACAGGTGCATTAAATTTCCAACAAATGACTTTGAAAAATCTTCCAGAGTCATTAAATGACAGACAATATTTGGTATTAAAGACTACTTCAAATTTGAATTCTCAATATCAAGTTACTTCTGGAACTCATTCTAAAGTTATTGGGTGGGCATATGATGGCAATCCAATTTATGGCAAGTATGGATATTCTAATCCACTAGATTCTACTTCATCTATAACGGCAATTACTTCTTCTTGGCAATTAAAGTCAACCAGAACTGGAGGCCCTTCAGTGGTTAGTTATCCATTAGGTTCTTTCGTGGAAGACTATGAATTATCAACATCATCTGTGTTGGATAAACATAATGGTCGTTTTTGTGTAACTCCAGAGTTTCCACATGGAACATATGCATATTTTGCTACCGACGCATTCCCATATTTTATTGGATTAGAATATTATTCAAATGCTGATGATTTTAATATCTGTGGAACAAGAAGAAATGATAGAATTCCTGGTTCTTTCAGAAGAATAAACAATTCTGCAAATCAATATTATCCAAAAGAGTTTAAGAATACATGCAGAACTATTTTAAACACCAGAAATGTTACTCCTGGTTCTATTGATTCTGTTATCATCGAAGATGGTGGAATTAACTACAAAACTTTTGATAAATTAATTGTAGATAATTCAGATACTTTTGGTGTAGGATTTTCTGCATTTGTTTCTCAAATTTCTGGAAAATCCATTTCTTCATATGCTTTTGATTCAGGAAAGATAGTATTTACTACTTCATCAAATCACGGATTATCAAAAGGTGATTATGTATACATTGATTATGTGAGAAATGTTAATTATGCAGAAACAACATTATCACCAATAACCAATTTAAATTATTTCAACAACGCTAAATTTGTAAGTTCTTTTGTATCAACTGCAAAATTCTCTTACGATAGAAATAATTTGCAACCTTATTTTAACAAGGATGCAATTACTTTTACTTCGACTGAGATTAGACTGAATACAAATTTACTACCAACAATTTTATATTTACATTTAAATTCAGCAACTTATCAATTAGTAATTAATAAGTATTCACTTTTGGGTGCTTCTGTAGTACAAAGTGTCACCGATACAACCTTTACCGTCAATCAACCAACCGACTTTACTGCTGCTGGATTAACTTCTATAATATACACCACAAAATCTGCAAGTGCATCTGGTAAGATTGCCGAAATTACTATTGCAAACCAAGGACAAAACTATAGAAAATTACCTGAGGTAATTGGTGTTAATAGTTCTTCTGGAACCGGCGCATTAATTCAATTAAACTCTAATTCTATTGGAAAACTTTCCAATTTTGATTATTCAACAATTGGAGATAAATTTATTTCCAATAAAACTGTTAACTATGATTTAAAAATACCTTATACTGCAAAAATTACAAATAACTTTGAAATTACAAGTATTAAAGTATTGTCTGGTGGTTCAAACTACTCCACTTCCGATATCGTCAAAGTTAACGGAGTAGTCGATTCAAATTGCGAATTTGCAATTGTTGCAGGAACTGGAACAATTACTGAAATTAAAGTTCTCAAAGGAGGATTTAATTTCAGTAAAGTTCCAACAATAACTGTGGAAAGCAGTACTGGTTCTGGAGCAAATTTTGCCGCGGTTTTATCCAGAAAGAAAATTTTAAGGAATGACTATATTACTTTTAATGGGACATCTTCTTCAAATAAAGCTTTAATCAATAATTTTGATTATAAGTCATCTACCATCCAATTTACTGTTGTAAATGGTTCTGTATCTGAAAATGACATCGTATACAGCAAAGATTTTCAAGTTTATGGAAACGTTGTTTCTATAAGAAGAGCAAAAGTTCATACAAAATCACAGGCAATTACATCACTACAATCTAAGTTTATTGACAACAAAGGATTTTTAAATGATTACTCTCAAAGAATTCATGATAGTAAATATTACCAAGATTGGTCTTATTTAATATCCTCGCCAAGAAATACTTCGGAATGGAGAAGTGAGGTTATTAAAAATACTCATCCATCTGGATTTAGAGTTTTTGGTAAAAATATATTAGAGAAGAGAACATCATTCTTTACCAACTCTAATGATGTATTTAGCAGTTCTGTTATCTTTAGGGCAAATCTTCAAAATACTGCAAATCTTAATTTAAAACTAACTGGATGTAAAAAACAGACAATTCAAGTTAGTGACCCTGGAGCTTTTGCTATTGGAGATTATATCTATGGAAATAGCACCGAATCCAAGGGTATTATTCTTAGTATAACTGAGGGATATATTGAAATCTTACCGTATGGTGATTCAGTATTCCAAGTTGGGGAATTTATATTCAAAGTAACCGATAATTTTGTTTTTGGAATTGACACTGAAACTTTATTTAATATATCTTTCTTCTCTGGAATTTTGCAGAGACCAAGAGAAAGTTATTATGTATCCAATAACAATTATATTCCAAGATTTACAATTTTACCAACCGATGAGGTAGTAAATTATAAATTAACTAATACAACTGAATTATTAGATGTCACTACGTTGACTGCAGGGACTACTGTTTTTAATCTATCTAAAGATTTACTACCATATATTCCATCAAATAAAGAAAATCTATTATTATCAATTAATGGTGTTGTACAAGACCCAGATAGTTTTTCTCTGTCTGGAAGCACTATAACTTTATCTTCAGCTGTTACCACCACCGCAACAGCATTTGTACTAGTACAATCAAATCTAAGAAAATTAACCTTTACTGGTTCTGGACCAACATTTACATTAAATTATACCCCGGCTAGCAACTGTCAGTTGTTAATTTTTACAAGAGCAGTTGGACAGTCTCATCTATTGACCGATTATACAGTTTCTGGTAATACTGTTACTATTTCCGAAAGTGTTTCTGCTTCTGAACTATTTGGATGGCAAATTAATGAAACTGTAACTTGTTCACAAATTACAAATCTTACAATATCTGGAAATAGAGTGTCTGATTACAGACCTTGTTCTATTAAGAGATTTACCGAAAAGATTGAATCTAGTTCCGCAAAAAATTCCAATTCTTTCTATGAAATTGAAAAGGAAACTTTAGATGGTACAATGTCTGCCACTGCAGATACAGTCTATGGATTTGATAGCAGATTTGTATATACAAATCCAGAATACTCCAGTAGTTATGTTGAAGTATTAAATCCAATAACTTATGTCACTGGAACCTCAACTTATAATTTAACAACATTTGACGGGGTTACATACACTCCTATCAATGGGAAAAAATCTTTAATGGTTTATGTTGATAATCTAGTTCTTGACCCAGATGATTATACTATTACTACGTCTACAATTACATTTACCAACACCTATGCAGCCGGTAAAACATTTACTTTAGTTGATTTTGTCAGTGGATATCTTGCGAATAATACAAATAATAGATGTGCAGATTTAGATAGATTAAATGTGGTTCAGAATGGAACCCGAGTTACGTTTAATCTTTCTGATAATGGAGTTCCCCAATATGTAAACAATGTTGGTGATATTTTTGTCATTAAGAACAATCTGCTCAAGAGGCCAGATGCTGTCACACAGTCTCTTACTGATAATAAAATCACATTGACAACTGCTCCAATTGCTAGTGATAATGTAAAACTGGTTTATTTTAATAGACAACTATTACCAGTAAAAACTAAAAATGTTATTCTTGACCCATTCAATTGTTACAATTCAACCACTACAACATATCCATTGACTCTTAGTGGCTTAACTTTTACCCCAGTAAGTGTTTATAATTTACTTATTTGCAGAAATGGAGTTTTCCAAAGACCAGGTATTGATTATACTTTATCTGGAACTAATGTGGTATTCTCAGAAGCACCAACACCTGGTAGTGACATAACGGTTATTTACTCATACAATAACATCAATACAAATAGTTATATCACAGATTTTACAGCATCAACTACCACAACGACTGTAAACCTTGGAATGACTCCTCCAAATGCAGATGATTTATTTGTTCTAAGAAATGGAGTATTTCAAAATCCAACTGAAGATTTCACAGTTACTGGAAGTACACTAACATTCACCACTAGTGTTACTTCTGGAGAACAAGTTTTCATCATGTATACTCATGCTTCGGCCGAAATTGGAATAAGTACCGTCAGTGGAAGCACAATTACTTTGTCATCTTCCATTACAACCAACCAAGATGGACTTGTATTGTTTATCAACGGAGCTCCAAAATTTAATAACAAAGATTTTACAGTTTCTGGTTCTACAGTTACATTACTCAATGGTCAAACAGTAGACTCTGGAACTACTCCATTTGTTATGCAATATGTAACTTCTACCATTATTGATAATATTAATGATTGTCCAGATGGAGTAAAGACTCAATTTAAACTTTTATATAATGGTGCTAATTTGATTGCATCAGATATAGTTTCGGATGCAGATATTTTAATTTCTGTAAATGGAGTTGTACAACATCCAGGAACACAATACACATTGAGTACAAATAGAGGACTTGTTAATTTTGTAACTGCTCCACAACATACAGATGAAATTTTCATGATTAGAATGCATGGAAATCAGTTAATTTCATTAACTTCCAATGGTGGTTCTAATACTGTATATAACCTTAGTTCTGCAGTAACATCGCAACAAGAGGATGTTGTTGTATTCTCCAATAATCAATGGACCTTTGCAGAATTGAATGGATATTCTTGGACTACAACCTCAAGAGTTACTCTTTCAACTGCACAGACTACAGGAAATATTTTTGCAATTAAATTTAATGGACTATTTAAACTTTTAGATTCTATTCATACTCCATTTAATTCAGTCAATACTAAGTTTAATCTATTCTTATCGGAACAAAATTTTGTACCGGCCGGCAATATTGATTCAAACAATATTCCATCAGAATCTAGTCTATTGGTATTGAAGAATGGAAAGATTCTTGACTCTGCAGTTGATTATACTTTGCAAGGAGATATCAAGAGTCAAATTCAATTTACTACAGCTCCAACATCATCAGATAAAATTTCTATCAAGGTAGTTGGTTCATTCTTAAAACTTCAAAGTATAACTTCTGGGTTTGGAGGTAAGATTTACGATTTAAAATCTTCTCCAACTGCAAATTATTATCCAAATGCTGTTATCTCCAGACCAAGAGAACATGAAAATCAAATTATTGTATTGAAAAATGGAAATATTCAAAGTCCATTGTATGATTATTACATTGATAATAATAAGTTGGTATTTACAAATAATGTTACTTCGGGACCTTTGATTGTAATGGATTACATGGGGACCACAGAGGACATGATTGTATATAATACAATCAAACAAGTTTCTGTTGGGGACACTATCTATATTTCTGGAGAATCAACTGAAAGAACAGTTACAGAAATTATCTCTCCAACAGTATTAAAAACAGCAACTTATTCTGGAACTTCTCCTTCTGGATTTACCTCAACCTCTACAATTTCTCAAGGAAAATTATCTGCAATTTCTATTACAACTGGTGGGGTTGGATATCCATCCCCAACTATTCTTCGTACAAAAGGAACAGGAAATAGTGCAAAAACTTTGACAACTATTAACCCAATTTTAGGAAAATCAATAACAACTCCTTTGACAATACAGTATCCTGGATACAATTTATATACCACTCAAGAAATAGTTCCAACTACTTATGCATATGTCTACAGAAAGAAATTGATTAGTTCTTCCACTGTAAGAAAAGCAACCACATTAACGTCTAATATCAACTCCACTGTTGAAACTATATCTGTTGGTAATACATCTTCCTTTGACAAGAATACCCCAGTTGTAACGGTGTCTTCCAATACTGGCGCCGGGGCAACATTTAGAGTATTTGTCAGCAAAGGTAGAATCAGAAAAATTGAAGTTTTGACTGGTGGTTCTGGATATGATGATAGAGATATCTCTCTTGCACTATCTGGAGGAGGTGGAAGTGGGTGTGTGTTAGAACCAACTTTAGACAACTCTGGAACTATTACTTCCGTCACTGTAAATAATGGCGGAATTGGTTACGATACATTTAGAGTTATCATTGACAATGAAGTGATTGAATATACTGACACTACATTAACACAGTTGTTGGGATGCACAAGAGGTTCTTCTCCTACTTCTCACACATCCACAACTTTGGTTTATTCGGATAATTTTGTCTAATAAATAATCATACAAAGAAATATCCACTAGGACTGTAACATGCCCTCACTAGTAACTGATAATTTTAGAGTTTTTGCAGCAGAACAATTCATCGAATCTCTTGAAGAACCTTATACTTCTGTAGGAGTTCCAGATTCTGATGATAGTAGTGCCGCATCTCAAGCTTATAGAAGTAAAATTTACTTGTTTATTGGACGTTCATATAATTGGAATGATGGCAGTGCTCCATTATCTGGTGGTGAAAAGTATGGACAGGTTTCTGCTGTTTCTGATTTCTCCCCACCAGACCCAGTGGATTCTTACGATGAATTAAGTGAAATTTATGATGATATGATTGCAATTAAGAGAGTTACTAGAAGTGACGTATCCCAAGTAATTAGAAAAAGAACTTGGCAAAACAATACTGTTTACGATATGTACAGAAGTAATTATTCTTCTAGTAATCTATCAGCAACTGGCCAGTCAAAATTATATGACAGCCAATTTTATGTAATTAACAGCAACTACCAAGTTTATAAGTGTATCTTCAATGGTCAGAGTCCTACTTATCCAAATGGAAGACCATCGACAGAAGAACCAACAGGAACTAGCACAGGTATTATTGATTCCCCAACTGATAATTATAGATGGAAGTATATGTATACGCTATCTATTTCCGATTATATTAAATTTGTCTCTACAGATTTTATTCCAGTTAAAGCTGATTCTACAGTTTCCAGTGCTGCAGTTGGTGGAGCAATTAATCAGGTAGTTATTACTAACAGAGGGTCTGGATTAACCGCAGGAACATATTATTCTCCTATTATTGGAGATGGTGGATTGGGAGGCGACACAACAAAAGCTATTGCAAGAATAGTAGTCCCATCCTCTGATACTAATGCAAACAAGATTGATACTGCAGAAATCCAACAGGCTGGAACTGGATATACATTTGGTAAATTAAATTTAGCAGAGTGTTATTCTTCAATTAATGATGCACTTGCAAGAACAGGAACAGTGACATCTTTAAGCGCTAATAGTTCTGCTGTTGAAGTTGTCATTTCTCCACCAGGAGGACATGGTTCTGATGCACTTAGAGAATTGGGTGCATATAGAGTGATGATTAATAAGAGTCTAGACTTCTTGGATGGCAGTGGTGATATTCCAGTTGATATGCAATTTAGAAGATTTGGATTAATTTCTGACCCACAAACAACCGCAAATGCTGATTTTACAACCACTACTGCAGCTGTTTGTAAGTCCATTAAGTTTTCTTCTTCTGCTGTAACTAATTTTACTAATGGTGAAATTATTACCCAGGCTACTACTGGTGCAAAAGGTAGAATTATCCATTGGGATTCTACAACCAAAATTTTAAGATATTATCAAAATGAATATATTAGCGCACAACAGTCTGGTTCAAATGCAAATAAACTAGTTGAATTCTCTGGGGCAAATGCTATTACTGGAGCAACCTCTGGTACGGTTCTTACACCAGACACTGCATATTCTTCTACAATCTCTGGAATTACTTTTACCAGTGGATATAATGCAGGAGAAATTAAAAAATTCAGTGGTCAAATTTTATACGTTGAAAATAGAAAACCAGTCTTTAGGTCTAATGACCAGATTGAAGACGTAAAGTTGGTTGTCGAATTCTAAACTAAATAATAATCAGGAAACTAAACTTGAAGGTTTAAAATAAATGCAAGAGCTTAAACTCAATTTAGAACCATATTTTGATGATTTTGATAAAGATAAAAATTATCATAGGGTATTGTTTAAGCCTGGAACTCCTCTACAATCCAGGGAATTAACTACACTTCAATCGATTTTACAAAATCAGATTGAGAAATTTGGACAGCATGTATTCAAAGATGGGTCTGTGGTTATTCCTGGCCAAGTTGGTTATGATTTGCAATACAATGCCGTTCTCCTACAACCTCTTGTTTCTGGATTAGAGGTAGAGAGTTTTAGAACAGATTTAGTTGGTAAAACTCTAAGAGGGGTTTCCTCCAACGTAAAAGCAAAAGTTGTCAATACAATTAGTGCATCGGAATCAGAAAAAGATACGATTACCCTATATGTAAAATATGTTTCTGGTGGAAATCTTGTAAATGGTACTCAGTTGAGTAAATTTGCAAATAATGAAGTACTGGTAGATGAGTCAAATAATCAAGTTGCAGTAACTGCGATACAGAATGCATCTGCATATATTGGTAGTGCTGCTAATATTACTGCAGGTGTTTATTTTATTCGTGGATTCTTTGTAGATGTACCAAGTCAATCTATAATTTTAGACCAATATAATAATTTCCCTTCCTATAAAGTAGGATTATCAATTTCAGAGAATATTATTACCGCTGAAGAGGATACGACTCTTTATGATAATGCAGTCGGAACTTCTAATTTTACAGCTCCTGGAGCAGATAGACTTCAAATTGAAGCAAATCTATCTAAACAAGACCTTAATTTTTCTACAGATTCTTCATTTATCGAATTACTTCGTTTGAATTCTGGTGAAGTAATTCAACTAGTAGATAGCAGTATCTATTCCGAATTAGATAGAAATCTTGCTAGAAGAACATATGATGAGTCTGGTAACTATACCTTAACAGATTTTGAAGTAAAAGTTAAAGAAACTTATGATGACGGAGAGAATGGTGGAGTATATTCTCTGAATGACATTTCTGATACCAATAAGAAAGTTTTAAATAGAACTCCAGCTGTCGGTGACGGAGAAGATGCAATTGATGGTCGTCAATATTATACCGTAGAAGTTTCTCCTGGTAAGGCCTACGTTAAAGGTTTTGAAGTTAACAGTATTGAGAAAAAATATTTAACTATTGATAAACCAAGAAAATCTTTATCTCTAAACAATCAGGGACTAGTTGCATCATTTGGTTCTTATTTTGATTTAAATACTGTCATTGGTTCTGTTTCTCCAAATACAGTAATTCAACTAAAAAATGTTGTTAGTGGTAGTGATGTTATTATTGGTAAAGCGAGAGCAATTGCTTTAGTTTCTGGTAAGAAACTTTTTGTTTCTGATGTGACAATGTACAGTGTCGTTACTGTTAGTGACGCTACAGGAGCTCCTTCTGCTGGTGACTTTGTATTTTTCAACAATGGTTCTCAGGCAGTTGTAGAATCTGTAAACTCTGCAGTCTTTACTTTGTCTCAAGTTACGGGTAACATTTCTTCTGGACTTACATTTACTAATTCTAGAAATTCTACCACGCATACTGTAAGTTCTGTAGTTAACAATAAAATTGAAAATATTACAAAAATTACTTCATCTGCTGGATTGAATGCTGGGGTTTTATTAGAACCAGTTACTATTTCTGGAAGTAGTTTTAGTGTTGCATCTAACGTAGTTAGTGGTTCTGGAACTAATTTTAGTACAGAACTATCAATTCCAATGAGTCTTCAAATTGGTACTGGTAATCCTGTAGTAATTTCTGCAATAGCTTCTGGTGGTACAAATGTAACTGTAACTGGAACTATTTCAAATGGAACTTACTATAACGTTAAGAAGTTAGTTCCAAAATTAAAAATTTACAATCAAAATTTTTACTCAAAGGTATTACCAACTCCTGTAAAATCTACAAATGATTTTTCATATTATAAAACTTTAACTGCAAATAGAACTGTAGGAACTGGTGGACTTATAACCCTATCGTCAACTGCAGATGTAACATTTTCAGCATCAGATATTTTAGTAACAAATTCTTCTGGAATTGTTTCTCATACCGCAACCCTAGTATCGTCATCATCTGTAAACATTACAGTTGATACTGCATTAATCGGAAGCAATGTAGATATCACATATAAGGTAAGGATTAACAATCCTTCACTAAAGTCAAAATCTGCTACTAAATTTAAATTTTTAAAGGTTGATAAAGATAAAAATACAACCAATACTGTTTACGGTACTAGAAAATCAGATAAAGAAATATCATTGAAGTTTAGTGACGTATATAAAATTCATGCAATTCGTGAGGCTGCTTCAAGTAGCACAACTAATGATAAGTTATTTGATAAGATTGTAATTAATGATGCTACTTCTTTAATTGTTGGACACATCATCACATATGAAAATATCAAAGCAAAAATTATAGAAATTTCTGGTACTACTCTAAGTGTTTTATATCTATCTGCAGATAAGTTTCCAGTAGGTACAAATTTAAATTATGTTGTAAAAATCGTTGCAGATGTTTCCATTGTTGGAAGATATATTGTATCATCAGAACATGGTTCATATAAAGATATCACAAATGATTTTGCTCTAGTTAAAAACGATACTTCAGATTCTTATAATATTTCTAAATTAGTAAGACTTGATAATAGACCAATTCCAACAAATCAATTTATTGTTGTATTTGACTACTTCCAACACTCAAATACTTCTAATGATTTGTATAGTATCTCTTCATACAATACTTCAGAGATTAACTATGAAAATATTCCAACAACTTATGATGGAACTCCATATTCTGATATTGTAGATTTTAGATTTGAGTCAGTTGCATCTACTGGTAGCGGAGGAACAATTACCTCTCCATACACAGAAACTCAATCTGCACTTGATGTATATACTGTATCCAAACAGATTAGTGCATTTGCATTTCCTGGAGAAGCTGTAACCTTAGATTATGACTACTACTTGGGAAGAATTGATAAAATTTTCCTTAACGAGAATAACAGATTATTGGTTGCAAAAGGAGCAGAATCATTAACTCCGCAAGCTCCAGAAAATGTCAATGGGTCTCTATTACTTGCAACTATTACTATTCCACCATATATGAAGAATGTAAATTCTTCCACAATATCTCTTGAAGATAACAAGAGATATACAATGAGAGATATCGGTTCAATAGACCGTAGATTGCAAAATGTTGAGGAGTTAACTTCTTTAAACTTACTGGAAGTAAGTACAAATTCTCTTAATATCTTAGATGCACAAGGAAATAATAGATTTAAGACAGGATTTGTAGTAGATAACTTTAAAACCTTATCTCTTGCAGATTTAAACAATCCAAATTATTCTGCATCAATTGATACTGAAAATGCTCTAGTTAGACCATATCCATATGTTAATAACATTGGACTTGATTATAGTTCTTCCTCAACAACTACAAAAACTGGAGATTTGGTAACTTTACCATATGCAGAAGTTGTATATGCACAACAGAAATATGCAAGTAGAGTAGAAAATCTCCAACCTTTCCAGTTAGTTCAATGGAACGGTACAATGCAGTTGGACCCAAGTAAAGATATTTGGTACGATACTGTTAAAAAACAAGGTCAAACTCAAACAATAGATTACACCCAACCAATCAAATTCTTGTTCGATAAGAGTGGTGCATCTGGAGACCAATGGGGTGCTTGGACCGTAGTTAGTAATACTCCTGCTAAAGGTGGTGGAACAAATCAATTACAAAAGAAAACTGGAGTAAACAACTCCTTTAAAACTTTAGCGCAAGATATTACAGTTGGAGATACTTTTGACGCTATTAGTTCTACAAAATATATCAGGTCTATTGTTATTGAGGTGTTTGCTAATGGATTAAAACCAAGTACATATCACCATTTCTTTATTGATGGAAAACTTGCAAATGATGTAATTTTCCCAAGAGATATCGTCGGCATGACAGAAAGAACTGGAACCTTTGTGGTTGGTGAAAGTGTATATCTAAAACCAACATTAACTACCACAACTTCTTCCACTACTGTAAAGGCTAAAGTTGTAGCGTCTCCTTCGGGAACTTATTCATCAACTACCACATATCTCTCAATTGATACCTTAACTACTGAGGATGGTACAGATGTAAATCCAACACTATTGGGTTCAGAATTTTACATTACTGGAGTTACTTCTCAGGCAAAAGGTAAAGTTACTTTAACCTCTCCTAGAGTTACATCAAACTCTACTGGAGATTTGAAAGCGTTCTTATTAATTCCTGCTGAAAAATATGAATCAGGAGATACTAAATTTTTACTAACGGATGACATCGGTGGCAATACAATTCAAGGAATTTCCAATTCGAGTACATCTGCAATCTTTACCAACCAAGGTACTAAGATTGAACTTACAAGTAATATTGTCTCATTGAAGACTGCAGAGATTGTAAGTACTCCTATTGTAGATTATAAGACCGTATATATTCCACCCCCACCACCGCCACGCGACCCATTGGCGCAATCATTTACTGTTGGTGCTGAGCAGTTGGGAGGAATTTTTGCTTCTTCCATTGAATTATATTTCCAAACCAAAGATTCTGTAGACCCAGTAACTGTTGAAATCAGAACAATGGAAAATGGAATTCTAACAGATACCATTGTTCCATATAGTAAAGTAACTATTCCTGCATCATCAATTAACGTTTCTTCTAACGCTTCGGTAGCAACTAAATTTACTTTCCCAAGTTTAGTTTATCTAAATCAAGATACTGAGTATGCATTCATTGTAAGAACTACATCACTAAATTACAAAATTTGGGTATCTAGATTATCTGAAACCGACGTAACAACTGGATTTAAAATTGACAAACAACCATATGCTGGTTCGTTGTTTAAATCTCAGAATATGTCAACTTGGACACCTGACCAATTTGAAGATATTAAATTTACTTTAAATAGAGCATCATTTAAGACTAATTCCACCTATACATGTACCCTTAATAATAAACCAGTTTCTTCCGTAAATTTAAAGACAGATTCTTTATCTTTTACTTCTGGTTCTCCTTCGATTACAGTTTATCATCCAAATCACGGAATGCATAGTACACAAAATTATGTAACTATTTCTGGAGTTGTTTCAAATGTTGCTTCAACCACTCTAACTTCATCAAATCTTACTTCTGGAAGTATTACTGGAAATATTACAGTTGCGGATGCTTCGTCTACTGTTTGGACAACTGTAAATGGTTCTGCAGTTAGTTCATCAAATCCTGGTTATGTATTAATTGATAATGAAGTGTTAAAATACACTGCAGTATCTGGAAATACTTTAACTATTCCATCAGATGGAAGAGGACAGTTTGATACAACTGCAGCTGCACATAGTTCTGGTGCATCTACCAGTTCATATCATATTAATGGTATTCCTCTAAATCAAATCAACAAAACACACCAAATTGCAGAAATTATTGATTTAGATTCCTACAAAATATCTGCGGTCTTCAATGCAAATAGTACTATCATTTCTGGTGGCTCTACAATTTTGGCGACAAGAAATATTCCATACGAAGAAATAAATCCACAGTTGAACCTAATCACTCTAAGTTCAACGGAAGCTTCTGTAGGATTTGAAAGTGTAAAGGGTAATAGTCTATATGAATCTGCATCTTCGTTCTCAACAATTTCTGAACAACCTATTCAGAATCTACAGAATACAGAGTTGACGGTTCCTAGAATTATTGCTTCTAAACCAAACGTTACAAATTATCTCTCCGCTGTTTTACATTCATTAAAGTGTAATGTGAAATTCTCCACGACTCAAGATAATATCAGTCCTATTTTGGACGTTGCTGGTTCTTCAATTATTACCATTTCAAATAGAATTTCTAAGAAAACTACAAATGGAGTATTGGATGCTACTGCTGAATTGACGCCAAATTCTGGAAAATATTCTGCATATGTTTGTAAGAAGGTAACATTACAAAATACATCCACTTCTATAAAAGTTCTTTTAGATGCTGTCAGAAAGCAAGGATTGAATGGTCAATACTCTGATATTAAAGTTTACGCAAAAATAAGTGGAGATACTAATCTCGGAAACTTTAACGATATGAATTACATTGAAGTCCCTGCAGTTTCATATCCAACATCAACAAATTCTACAGATTACAGAGCATTTGATTTTGAAATTAAAAACCTACCCGAATTTAAAGAATTTGCTATCAAGGTAGTTATGATTAGTGCAGACCAAACAAATGTTCCTAAGATTAGTAACTTTAGGGCAATTGCTTTGGCAGTATAATATGGATAAGATAGCAGTTGAAGGACATCCACATCTTTATAGAGATATTAAGAGTGGAGCAATAATTAATACGAACTCTACTGATTATTCTTCTTACATGGAAGGGTATCAAACAAGACAACAACAATCTTATAGGATTGATAAAATTGAAAACGAGTTGTCGGAAATTAAAGGTTTATTGAAACAATTGATGGAAAAATTATGACAGAATTGCCCCTGAATAAACAATTTGCTTTGCAAAAGATTTTAAACGATATTGATACATTAAATGAATCGGATGCAAAAGATATTGCGAAAAAATTTGCACAACTCTATTACCACAGTCAACAGACTTGGATAAATTTGAGTGGTTGGCAAGTTAAGTAATTAGAAAGGTCTCCTTATAAATATTAGGGAGACTTTATAATATAAATAAATTTAAATGGCAGCTGCTCACAACTTATATATTGACCAGGGAACTGATTTTAACGCTCAAATTACCATTTATAATGATAATAATAGCCCTTGGGATTTGACTGGGTATACTGGGACTGCTAAAATAAGAAAATCTTATTATAGCAGCACATCAGTTGATTTTACAGTATCATTTGCAACTGTAAGGACAACTGGAACCATTATTCTTGATTTGACTTCTTCCCAAACCACTAATATGGAACACGGAAGATATGTATATGATGTAGTAATCACTAATGGAGCTGGAAAAAAGACTAGAGTTATAGAAGGTATTGTTACCATCAATCCAGGAGTAACTAAATGAAAACAAAGGTTACTATTTCCAATCAACCTCAAGTCATTACAGTTTCAGCTAATGCTGCACAAAAAATGTCGTCATTGAGCGATGTAGACGCTTTGAATGCACAACATGGAGCACTTCTACAATATGATTCTACTGTTGGTGCTTGGGTTGCTTCCAATGTTATAGAAAGAAATGGTCTAACCATTAATTGCGGTAACTACTAAAACCATCAGGGAAAACACAAATGGCAACTATCATTAAAATTAAAAGGTCCTCAGGGACTTCTACACCAAACCTAGGGCAAGGTGAATTAGGTTATTCTTGGGGTACATATACTTACTCCGACTTCACTACCAGCGGAACGGTAAACGCATCTGGTAAGATGTTCCTAGGTACTGGTACAGAAACTGGAGGAATCGCTGCCAATAGTGAAATTATCGGTGGTAAGTATTTCACCGAGATGTTGGACCATCAACACGGTAACCTAACAGCAAACTCTGCACTTATCGTAGACTCTGCGAGTAAAATTAATATTTTAAACGTAGATAATATTACTCTAGATTTAAACACCATTTCCACTACAAACTCAAATGGTGATTTAAATATTGATACGAATGGAACTGGTGATGTTAATATTCTTGGTGCTGCAACTTCTGGAACAAATCTTTTTAACATTACAGATGGTTCCACAACCAGATTTTCTGTTGATAGTTTCTCTGGTGCAACCACAATTTCTTCTCCTGCTTTAACTGCATCTGAAGAACTTTTAAATATTAGTTCCACTTGGAACAATGCAGCTGGTACTTTCTATGGTATCAAGTTTGACGTTACCAATACTGCTTCTGGAGCAAACTCCAGATTACTTGATTTACAAGTTGGTGGGTCAAGTCAATTTAATGTAGATACAAGTGGAAACTTAACTCTACAGGGTAATATCACAACCGCAGGAACTACTGATTTAGTTCTTCCAGATAATACAACTGGTGCTCTTACAATCAGAGAAGGTGCAAATAATTATCTAAAATTTGATACTACCGATACTTCCGAATTAATTACTTTCGGTAATACTCTAACTAGTATCAACGAAGTAATTAAAGATAACGTTGCTAACGCTTATGCTCTAAAAGAAGGAGCAAATCAATATATTGCTGTTGATACTACAAACGGTTCGGAACTAGTCAAGTTTGAAACTGGAAACGTTCAAATTACTAATGATTTGGCTGTTAATGGTGGAGATTTAACTACAACTGCAACAACATTTAATTTACTAGCATCCCCAACAACAGTAAATATTGCAGCAGCTGCAACAACACTAGCATTAGGAAACACTGGTACTGCAGCAAGAACTGT
>Ga0129333_10000716_pt1 | contig 28613 bp, 30 predicted proteins | sample CPB6_08_DNA_FD_94474 | JGI IMG/M metagenome (GOLD analysis project Ga0129333, IMG submission 94474) | Freshwater to marine salinity gradient microbial communities from Chesapeake Bay, USA - CPBay_Sum_0.6_0.8_DNA | ecosystem: Environmental > Aquatic > Marine > Coastal | place: USA: Chesapeake... | reverse complement strand
GGTATACAGGGAACACAAGGCCCACAGGGTACTCAAGGACAACAGGGTATTCAGGGAACTCAGGGAACACAAGGACAACAAGGTATACAAGGAACCAATGCTAATGTGCAGGGTATACAGGGAACCCAAGGAACCAATGCTAATGTTCAGGGTATACAGGGAACTCAGGGTACCACCGGTAGTCAAGGTATACAAGGAGCACAAGGTACTCAAGGTCAACAGGGTATACAAGGAGCACAAGGATCTACTGGTACACAAGGGTTACAGGGTGTTCAAGGATCTGGCAATCAAGGAACACAAGGTATCACTGGGGGCGGTGGATCGGTAACCGATAACACAACCTGGAACGCAAATCAATATCCAGTATGGGTACAGGGTGTTTCTGGAACGCAGAGTATCTATGTTTCTAGTACAAAACTTTATTTTAATCCGTCGACTGGAACATTAAATGCTACTGTATTCAACTCGTTGTCGGATGAATCTGCTAAAATTAACGTCAGAAATATTACAGATTCTATTAGTTTAATTAATCAAATTAACGGAGTACGATTTGATTGGGCAGAGACAGGTAAACCTAGTGCAGGTTTATTAGCTAATGAAATCGAAAAAATAATGCCAGAATTAATCGACAATAATAACGGACAGAAAAGTGTTAATTATAATGGTATTATTGGATTATTAGTTGAGGCTGTTAAAGAACTGTCTAGAAAAATTTAGGTGGCACTGATTAAAAATTAAATAACTTAGCTATTTTTATAAGTTATTTGATGAAAAAATTCTTCTTTATATCTGGGTTACCAAGATCCGGGTCGACTTTACTTTCAACTATTCTTAAACAGAATCCCAATATTTCTGCGGGTATTTCCAGTCCATTATTGCACTATGTTAGGACAATGTTAGAAGCAACCAATGAAGGCAATAAGCAAGATTTTGACGAACAAAGAACAAAAAGAATACTCGATGCTGTTATTAAGTCATATTATGATAATGTTCAAACTCCTATAATTTTTGATACTAATCGTCTTTGGACAAATTTATTACCACAATTAAAAGATTTATATCCTTATACTAAAGTTCTTTGCTGTGTAAGAGATATAAATTGGATTTTAGATTCATTTGAAAGATTGCATCAAACAAATCCTTACAGTATAAGCACAGTTTTTCCAAAAGACAAGGATTTTAATGTATATTCTAGAACAGATTCTTTAATGAATGACACTGGATTAGTTCGTCTGCCCTATGATTCGTTAAAATCTGCAATGAAAGGTATGCATAAAGATATGCTTATGTTAATTGATTATGAAATTCTATGTCAACAACCTGAGGGTGTATTAAAGGCTATTTACAATTTTTTAGAATTAGATTATTTCGAACACGATTTCAATAATGTTCAAATTAGCTATGACGAATATGATCGTGATATTAAATTAAAAAATTTACATACCACCGGTCAAAGAGTCGAATCTCGTTATAGAGAAACTATTTTGCCTCCGGATGTGATTAATAGATATAAAGATTTAGAAGTATGGAAATGAATTTTAAACCTTGTGGGGATTGTGCTGTTTGTTGCGAAGGACATCTGATTGGTTCGGCATACGGAAATTCGTATGGCAATGGTAAAAAATGTTTGTTTTTAGTAGAAAAAAAGTGTAGCATTTATACCGCTCGGCCCGAAGCCTGCAAAAAATATCAATGTGCTTGGTCGCAAAGTCTTTTACCTGATCATCTTAGGCCCGATATTTCAGGAATACTAGTTACTGTTCAAACAGATAAATCCGATGGAAAACAATACTTAAAAACAACAGAAATTAATCAAACTCCTAACAACGAAGTGTATCAATATTTAGATCAATTTTGTCAGGAAAATAACACATATTACATCAAATGTTAAAAGAATTACTAACTTTTTTAAAAGATCATGCTGAAACCCAAGTAGGAGCAGATCTAATGCATGCCATGGGACGACACGCTGTCAGTATCGAACAATGGGATCAAGTTGCACAAGGATTTTTTAATTTAAAAAGATTTAAAGAAGCTATTCCATATTCAGAAAAAGTTCTAGAATTAGCTAATACCTCAGAACAAATTTATGCAGCCAAAACTAATTTAGCTAATGTTTATGCTCATGCATATTATCCCGAACGAGCATTGGAGATTTTAGATGAGTTAGAAAAAGAACGATCAAATGATCCCGAGAATCTATTAAAGAAATCTTATTCTTTGTATCTTTTGGGAAAATTAGACGAAGCAGAAAAAATTTTAAAAGATCAACTAATTAATCCTTTAAACGATGAAAAGACACGGACACAGATAGAGTTTAATCTCGGCACTTATGATCTTCATAATGGAAAATTTTATGAAGGGTTATATCGATTTTTGATCTATGGAAGAAAAATGGATTTCTGGAAGAAGCCTGAACTTCCTTTTACTATGTGGGATCAAATTATAAGACCCGGACATTTTATTGTTTTACGAGCCGAAGCCGGAATCGGAGATGAATTTATAAACATTCGTTTTGCTAAACATCTTAAAGATTTAGGTATGATACCAATTTGGTTTACTGATCGTAAAGACATCAATAAAATTTTTAACAGAATTGGATTTCAGTCTGTGATGAGTATAGATGAAATTAAAAATATGTGGAACGGAAAAAATATTTACTGGATTCATTCAATGGATTCTCCTATAATGTTGAGATTAGAACCCAAAGATTTATGGTATGGTTCATATTTAACCGCTGACGAAAATATTATTACTCCTGTTGAAAAAAACGATCGTCTTAAAATTGGATTAAGATGGCAAGGTAATCCTGATTACGATAATGATTTACATAGAAATGTACCGTTTAAAGAATTGTTCGATCAGGTAAAACATTTAGATGCTGATTTTTATTCGTTACAGAGAGATGTCGGCTTAAATGAATCCGAAAACTGTACAGAGATTGTTCATCTACACAAAAATTATCTTCGAGATTTTGAAGAGACGTTGGCAGTAATTCGAGATTTAGATATCGTAATTACTTCTTGCACTAGTATAGGTCATGCCGCTGCCGCAATGGGGAAAAGAACTTTTATATTAATTCCGATGAGTGCATATTATACATGGGCACATAAAACAAAACAAAGTCCATGGTATGGAGATAATTTAACATTGCTTAAACAAAAAAGACCGAGATATTGGGATGAACCATTTGCTGAATTAACTGAGTATCTTAAAGATTATTAAAAATCATGAATGAGTCTCTAGAAGAAATTTTTTTTAATCGTTTAACAAGAAGGTGCGACAAATGGTTGCCTTACTTCGAAATATACGAAAATTATTTTAATAAATTTCGTAATCAATGTCCGACCGTAGTAGAAGTTGGTGTACAGTTCGGTGGATCTATGGAGATGTGGAAAGAATATTTTGGCCCAGGTGCTAAAATTTATGGTGTTGATCATGCTAAAGAAATTTTAGATTTGAATTTAGATGGTATTCAATTATCCGTCGGAGATCAAAGTGACCCAGATTTTTGGAAAAATTTTCTAACAAATATAGAAAAAATTGATTGTTTTATTGACGACGGCGGCCACCGTATGCAACAGCAAATTATAACTTTGCTGTCTGTTTGGCCAAAAATTTCCGTCGGTGGAGTTTACATTTGTGAGGATACTCATACTAGTTATTGGGATCATTATGATGGGGGATTTCAACGACCTACTACAATGATCGAATTTTCTAAACATCTAATAGATTTTTTACATTACGAACATTTTATAAAATATACACCTCCCGAAGAAATGAAAACAATATTCGACGAGCTCGGAACTATTCATTTTTATAATAGTATGATTGTGCTGGTGAAAGGAAAAAAATCATTTCAAAGAGTTATTGTAAATGATCACTAATTGGTTTCTAATAACATCAGCGATTAATGTTGAATACGGAATTTTTTCTGCTTTTCAACGATATCAACAAACTATCGAAACAATTAATTCTATTAAAAAATATTGTCCAAACAATAAAATTATTATATTAGAATCTAGCCCAACTACTTTGCCAGATGAGTGGAAAAATAATTTACTAAAATTAACTCATCTATCAATAGATTTTTCAGGTGATAAATTAATCTCAACTATGCATCGAGAACTACCATTGAATGCTATTAAATCCCCTTGCGAAATCTACATTATAAATCAATTTTTAATCAAAGAAAATATAGTGCATCCCAATGATAGGATATATAAAATCAGTGGGAGATATAGATTACATAGTACATTCGATCCATACCTTCACAATAAAGAAAAAAATAGATTAGTTTTTGGTACTAAATTTGCTGGGATTCGATATTATAATAAAGAGACTGGAGAGAGTTATCCTAAAGAATCTGAATGGCAATATAAAACAAGACTATATTCTTTCTGTGGTAGTTTAAAACATTATATGATACAAAAGTACGATCAAATTTTAAATTATTTTCAAAATCTTTATGGCACAGGATTTACTGATTTAGAACATGCTATGTATAAATTTCTTGACCACAATTTAGTCACTGAGTTGCCTTATGTAGGATTAACTGGTATATTTGCTGATCGAAAAGAATTGGTGGTAGAATGACTAGTTTAGTTGTTATAGATAATTTTTTACCTTACCCTAATATAGTAAGATCATGGGCATTGCAACAAAAATTTTATTCGGCCGAAGAGATGTCTGAAAAATATCAAAAACCTAACAGTTGGCCCGGACTTAGAAGTCAAAACATTAACGAGTTAGATTTAGATTTTGCTAATGTAGTATTAGGAAAAATATCATCACTAGCAAAATTATATTTTGGATTAAATGGTCAATTTGAAATACGTAGTTCATTTCAAATTACAAGTTTTAAAGATGGGACAAGTTGGATTCATCGAGATGACGACGTTGATGCCGCAGGTTTAATTTACCTTACACCCAATCCGCCGATTAATTCGGGTACAGACTTTTATCAAAGTTTTGACGGAACAATTGTTGATAGTATAGGTAATTTATATAATAGATTAATTATGTATCCATCAACTCGTTTACATAAATCTGCTGAATATTTTGGCGATAATACAGACAACAGTAGATTAACATTAGTTTTTTTTATTACTGGTAGATAAAAATGGAAAAAATAAACACAACATTTTCAATTAACGGCGGAGCCGGAAGAGTTATATGTGCTATTCCCGCTCTAGAAAAATATGCAAAACTCAACCCCGACGACGATTTTAAAGTTATTGTTCATGGGTGGGAATCACTTTATTGGAGTCATCCTTTACTGCAAAATAAAACTGTCGGTATTGCCCAAAAAGGGATATTCGAACAATATATACGTCCTTATAATCTAATAGTTCCTGAACCATATGATCGACGTAGTTATTATACTCAGCAAAAATCCATGGCAGAGGCATTTGATGAAGAAATTAACAATACTAATGATCATAGCGATTTAGGTATTCCTACTCTTTATACACGTCGACAAGAAGACGCTGCTATCAAATTTTTGTTAGGGAAAGAAAAAGAAAGAACTAAGAAAAATAAGATTATTGTTTTTCAACCCTACGGAAGTGGCCTGGGTATAGTAAATGAACGCCCCTATGATGGTTCCATCAGAAGTGTAGATGTCGATGATTACATCAAAATCGGTAGAGTTTTGTCTAGACATGCAATTGTAGTATTTTTTGGCCCTAGAGAGTTTGTTCATCCCGAGGACGATTTTAGTTACAAACCATTTGATATCCAACCCGATCTAAGATTTTGGATTAGTGCCATTAAAGAATGCGATTACTTTTTAGGCTGTGATAGTTTAGGGCAACATATCGCAAGATCTTTTAATAAGCCCGGAACAGTAATTATGGGCAGCACATTTGAAAAAAATGTAACCTATCCAGATCATTTTAAAATATTTCGTAACGGACTAACCCCAACATATAATCCTATTCGAATTGGAGGAATTGATTGCGATTTTGCTGATCGAGCCAACGATGATTTAATGTATTTTACAGAAAATCAATTAAAAGATTTAACTAAATCCGTATTAACTGATATGAAAGTTAAATTTAGTGACAGTAACGGATGGCCTTATTGAGTATGATATCGAACCATGGTACACAGAACTAGAATTAAAACAATTTTAGCCGATAATTTTTATCCAGAAAATGATGCAGAAGTTTTGTATAATGTTACTTTGGATTTAAGTTATGTTGAAACAAATTACGGTTACGAAATTCCACAATTTAATTTTGTTCAAGGCGGAGTGCTTGAAGTTTGTGAACATATAATAGGTGAACCGTTAATAATGCTACCAGAGGTTTCTGGTACTTTTCGAAAACCTATGCATGGTATTCATTTTGAAGGATTTAAGCATCCCGACGAATGGTGTTTTATCGTAAGTTTAGATTATACTGAATGTTTATTTAATTATTATTCACACAGTTCCGGAGCTCAAAATGCCTTGCAAGGGTATCAATTTGCTTATAAAAATTTATTTGAATGGGTACTGGATGGTAGTGTAATTCTAAAAAGAAATCAAGGTATATTTTTTCGTCCATGGATGTTCCACTCTATGGAGCATGGATTAGTGCAATATTTTAGATTTAGAACTAAATCTGCCGATGATGAATTAAAGACCAACGAGAATCAGGATCAAGGTTCCGAGAATATGGACGATAAATAGTTAGTAAAATACTAACTAATTATGCCTTTTACCATTAACAATCGTTGTTTTGAAGAAGTTTATATCACTGATGCCGACATATACGATCGATTTGTCGGCGGTCAGTTATGGATGACCGGCGGAAATAGTTTTGGAACGTTAGGCAATGGAACCGCTATCCTCACCTCTAGTCCTGTTCAAACCATAGCACAAGGCACTAATTGGTCCCAAATAAGTCAACGAAATCATCATACTGCTGCTATTAAGCGTGATGGTTCCTTATGGACTTGGGGGAATGGGGGTGTTGGTGTGCTCGGAGATGGAACAACAATTAATAAATGCTCTCCAGTACAAACAATTAGCCAAGGAACCGATTGGAAATTAGTTTCAGCAGGTGGATATCATGTTGCAGCAATTAAAACTGATGGGAGTTTATGGTTATGGGGGCGAGGTGGGCACGGCAATTTAGCTACAAATAATACAACCAGTCAATGTAGCCCTGTTCAAACTATATCAGCTGGTAGAAATTGGAAATCGGTGTCAACCGGATGGTATCATACTGTTGCTCTAAAAACTGACGGAACTTTATGGACATGGGGCTGTAATGTCGGAGGACAATTAGGTGACGGTACAACAATTAGTAAATGTAGTCCGATTCAAACTATAAGCCAGGGTAATAATTGGAAAACTGTTTCTGCTGGGGCATGTCAAACTGGTGGCGTAAAAACTGACGGAACGCTTTGGTTATGGGGCGGTAATACTATCGGACAATTAGGGGATGGTACAACAATTAGCAATTGTAGTCCAGTTCAAACTATAAGTCAAGGCAACAATTGGAGAACTGTTTCTCTTGGATGTTCTGTAGGTGCCGGGATCAAAACCGATGGAACTCTTTGGTTATGGGGGAGAAATGACTACGGACAACTCGGAAACGGCAATAATACGTGTAATTCTAGTCCTGTTCAAACTATAAGTCAAGGATGTAATTGGAGAAGTGTCGATAATTTTGGTAATGCTGTTGGAGCTATTAAAACCGACGGGTCGTTATGGGTTTGGGGGCGAAACGGTTCAGGAACCTTGGGCGACGGAACTGCTTTATCAAGATCTAGTCCTGTACAGACCGCAGTAGGTGGACGTGGATGGATTTCGGTTAGTATGGGAACTAATACTCAAGCAGCTGGTTTTATAACTTTTAGAGAGCCTTAATTATGACTTTTAAATCATTTGATGGCTGTATAGAGTGTATGTTTTTAACCGACGCATGCCTATTAGATAATTTAGCTGGTAATAGACTTTATCTAGCGGGAAATAACTGGGGAGGAGAATTGGGTTGTAATACTTCCGGTGCTGGAACACACACAGGTACATTAGGAGAAACGATCACAGGTGGAACAAATTGGACTGATCTTCGTGTAGCATGTAGAATGACTTTAGGACTTAAAAGTGACGGAACTTTGTGGAGTTGGGGATATGGAGAACAAGGAGTACTAGGCGATAATACAACAATTAATAAATCTAGTCCTGTACAAGTATTAGGTGGTGGCAGTTGGAAACGTATTGCAACAAATGTTGGAATAAGTTTTTCATCAGGATTTCATCCTCTTGCTGGAGGAATTAAAAATGATGGAACATTATGGACTTGGGGCAGTAATCGAGACTTGGCACTAGGTCTAGGATTATCTAGCACTGAACATAGATCGACTCCGACTGCAATAGCTGGAAATAATTGGGTAGAAATTTCATTAAGCGGTTCTCATGGAGGAGCAATTAAAAGTGATGGAACCATCTGGACTTGGGGAACTAATACCGTTGGACAATTGGGGAATAATACAGTATCCTCTACTTCTGCCCCGGTACAAGTTACAATTCCGTCTAATTTAAGATGGAAAGCTGTATCTGTAGGCGGTAGCAGTTCGGCTGCAATTAGATCAGACGATACTTTGTGGGTTTGGGGATCGGGTGCCGGCGGAAATCTAGGTCACGGGTTAACTGTTGGTAGATGTAGCCCTGTGCAAACTGTTTCTGGAGGATCTGACTGGCGTCATGTCAGTGTTGGCGTTAATCATATGGTTGCTACTAAAAAAGATAATTCTTTATGGACCTGGGGAAATAATGCTTGTGGACAATTAGGGGACGGAAGTACAGTTAATAAATGTAGCCCGGTTCAGGTTGGCACAGGGAAGAACTGGCGATGTGTAGTAGGGGATGCTTGTGGAAATACTGCGATAAAAACCGATGGAACTCTTTGGACCTGGGGAATCAATGATTGGGATCAAACTTCAGCTGATTGCAAATCTAGTCCCGTACAAATTGGGTCGAGCTGCTGGATTCGAACTAGTGCAAGTCCTGGAACCAGAATCGGGGGTATAATCGGAAGATAGAAATTACTTTAAAATAAATACGAGCATAAGGAAAAATTTATGTACGCAATAACTTATCACCATAGCTATGATCAATTAATTTTAGGACCCATTGAGTGGCGTCCTGGATATATGGCTACAATAATACAACAAGACCTTGATCTTGATCAACCTCCCCGAATATTACAATCCGATAGAGAACGTGTCCCTTATGATATTTTACCTAACGTAAGAGTAAGGCGAGTCAATGAATTACGCCCCCAGATTAATCCCAAAATACAAGACTATAACGGTCCTTTTTGGAATTATGTCGGGGACGTAGCTAATGCAATGTACTATCCTGTGGATAAATCTGTTCCTAATGTTAAAAATGATCTTAAAAATATTGCAGCGGCACGTAGATATGAAAAAGAAATAGCTGGAATTACTGTAAATGTTGATAATAAAGATATCTACATATCCACTGATAGAGATAAAAGAAAAATTTATTTTGAAAAATTAGTAGCCATTGGTGACGGATCTATTACCTGGAAATTTGGCAACGATTTTCTAAATATAGATAAATCAGATTTAGAAAAAATTGTACAGGCCATTGATACTCACGTCCAGGCGGCATTTAATTGGGAGATTGCAAAAAATCAAGAGATTGATTCTTGTTCATCATTGACCGAATTAGACGCAGTAACTTTTGAATAATGGCCATTTATGCCCAACGGAACTCCATTTACAACCAATTTTAAAACTAACAATGGAACCGATTTGGGTGACATATTTGTAGAAAAAGAATGTCTTTTAAATTTATATCCTGACATATATAACAATTACATTAAAGATATCGAAGGGCATATTTGGGGCGACGGAGCGAATAGTGGAGGAGCTCCGGTAGAAACTTGTTACACAGTCCCATGCCGCACTTTTTTTAATGGGACAGATTGGAAATCTGTTTCAACGGGTCTTAATACTTTATCAGGAAACAATTTTGTAGTAGTAAAAAACGACGGTACTCTCTGGTCTTGGGGTGCTAATAGCTATGGTCGATTTGGAAATAATTCTGTGGGCGAAACTTCGTCGAGCCCAGTACAAACTATATCAGGTGGTAGCAATTGGAAATTCGTTACTACAAGCGGCTGGACTGGTACTGTCGCAGCAATAAAAACCGACGGAACTCTTTGGTTATGGGGTTCAGGTGCTTACGGAATACTAGGAAATAACGACATTTCTAATCAATGCAGTCCGGTACAAACTTTAACAGCAGGTACCTGGAAGACAATTTCGTTAGGATCTGGTTCTGCCGCTGCAATAAAATCCGACGGTACTCTCTGGACTTGGGGGAACAATAGCGGAGGCAAATTAGGAGATAATTCTACTACATGTAGATCTTCCCCAGTTCAAACTAGCTCAGGAGGTACAACCTGGTGTGCTGCTTCTTTTGGTCGATGCCATTTAATGGCTCTAAAATCAGATAATACATTATGGACTGTTGGGTGCGGTTTATGCGGCAGTCTGGGAGACAATATTCTTCTTAGTTCTAGGTCTCAACCAGTACAAATTTCTGGCACAACTTGGTGTTTTATTTCCGCAGGAAATTGCCTGAGTGCTGCGGTTAAAACCGACGGAACTTTATGGACCTGGGGCACTAACAATCCCGTTGGTCAGTTAGGAATAAACACCTCCATTGGATCTAGATGTAGTCCGGTTCAAACTAGTTCCGGTGGAACCACATGGAAAAAAGTATTTTTAGGCAGTCAAAATAGTGTTTTTGCTGTTAAATCCGATTTAAGTCTATGGACCTGGGGGTGTAATCAATTTGGAAAATTAGGAATAGGTGACACTAGTAACAGAAGTTGCCCTGTTAAAATATCCAATGGCTGGACGGACATCAGTGCCGGTGAGCTAACCACCATTGGCATACGAAGTCAAGAACTGTACCTCTGTAATGTCACTAACATAAGATTTACCGATTCGAGCGGTCAATCATATGATTTAGACGATGTTTATGTTAGAACCTGTTGTTATAGTGAAGCCGGTGTTTGGGTATGGGGGAACAATTTTAAATGTAGATTATCTATTTCTGACGGAGTTGCAAGATCGTCACCGATACAAAGTGCAAATTTAAATAGCAATGATTGGAAAATAATTGTATCCGATAAGACAACATATACCGGTTCTGGTAACTTTGGTGGTGGTGGTGCTGGAATAAAAACGGATGGCACTTTATGGCTATGGGGTAGTGAGGCTTTTGGAAAATTAGGTAACGGGATTTGCCAAGACAATACTCCATTTAAAGTCAGCCCAGTTCAAACGATAAGCCAAGGAACTTGGAAACAGGTTTCTCGAGGAGATCATACCACTGGTGGTATTAAAACTGATGGAACATTATGGATGTGGGGATTAAACATAAGTGGTATAATAGGTAATCTCACCAATCTCGACGGCGGTGGATCTGCATTATCTTTTTGTAGTCCAGTTCAAACTGTGGCACAAGGAACTAATTGGTGTCAAATAAGTGTCTGGGGGCATGCCGGAGCTATTAAACAAGATGGTACTTTATGGCTATGGGGAGACAATTTTGACGGTCAGTTGGGCGTCGGAACTTCGGGCACAAATACCAGCAAGTCTAGTCCGGTTCAAACTATCTCTCAAGGAAATAATTGGTGTCAAATAAGTGTAGGATTTGCACATACTGTCGCAACCAAAACAGACGGAAGCTTATGGGTATGGGGATGCAACAGATGCGGGCGACTTGGAGATGGAACTACTATCAACAAATCCAGTCCAGTTCAAACTATAAGCCAAGGTAATAATTGGAAAACTGTTTCCGCTGGTTACCTGACCACTGCTGCTATAAAAACCGATTCATCATTGTGGATGTGGGGAAGCAATAGCAATGGGGAATTGGCCAACAATAGTGTCAATGCTCGGTCATCCCCGATTCAAGTCGGTACTGACACAGTTTGGAGAGATATCTCATTAGGCCCCACTGCAACCGGTATAGGTGGTTCTATCGGTACAATGGCAGCATCTATAAAACATGACGGAACTCTTTGGACCTGGGGATTAAATCAATGTGGGGTACTTGGAGATACTCAGACAGTTTGTCGTAGTAGTCCTGCACAAACTTTAGTAGGCGGTAATAACTGGAAAAGTGTTTCTGCCGGTACAGGAGTATTTGCCCTAAGAGATCATCAAAATTGTTAGTGAGGAATCATGCCAGCAGGAATACCATTTAATACTTGTTATGTAGAACCCGACGGGGTTGATTTAGGAAGAGAAATACTTGAAAAAGATTTTCTATTAGATACCTATCCGGGACTTATACCAAGTCTTAAAACAACTACAGTAAATGCAGCTGGAAAAGGTGTTTGCTTTGTATTAGGCACTGGGTCTACTACTACTGCATCTGCAGGAACAGTTCCGCAATTCGTTACTGCTCCAAATTGGTGTCAGATACGATCCAATTGGTATCATCCCGATGCTGGGTGGGGCGATAGTTTTCAAGGACTGGCAGCTGCCGGTGTAAAAACAGATGGCACATTGTGGACTTGGGGGAATGGATCTGCCGGTATACTCGGTGACGGAACAACAATTACCAAATCTAGTCCGGTACAAACTTTATCGGGCGGAAATAATTGGTTAAAAGTTGCGGTATCACACCATCATGCTAACTACCCCGAAAGACACTCCATGGCCGGGATTAAGTGTGATGGTACACTATGGGTATGGGGGCAAAATTGTAGAGGTGAATTAGGAGACGGAACCACTATATTCAAATGTAGCCCGATACAAACTTTGTCGGGCGGAACTAATTGGAAAGAAATTTCCATTGGTACAAGATTTATGGCTGCAATTAAAACCGATGGCACACTATGGACATGGGGAATTAATTATGCATCGGGACGCGGTGGCGGCCAATTAGGCAATGGCGATACGCTCGATCGATCTAGTCCGGTACAAACATCGGCAGGCGGAACTAATTGGCGATTTGTAGCGACCGGAGATCTTCATGCGTTAGCAATTAAAACCGACGGAACATTGTGGGGTTGGGGGGATAATAACTATAATCAAACAACCATTGGAGGTAACGGTTCTAATCCGGTTCAAATCGGCAGTTCTACAAATTGGTGTCATGCCGCTGGATACGCAGCATCATCATTTGGTATCACAACCGACGGTAGATTTTGGTCCTGGGGTTGCAATTTAAATGCAACTTTACCAATTGGGTCTACTTGGGGACAGGACTATTTAGATCAAGCATGTAGATTTTCTTCCCCTGTACAAGTATTAGGATCGACTCTGGGATGGTCTAAGGTTTTTAATAATCAAACTGCACTTAAAGTCGACGGAACTTTATGGTGTTGGAATAAAGCTACTAATGGATCTCCGGTACAGTTTGTTACAGGATCAAAAGGGTGGATTTCTTCTTGCGGTCATTTCCAAATAAGAGATAACGAATTATTATGTTCTGAATTATCAGGATTTAAATTTTGTCATAATGGACTCGGTGTAGTTGATTTTGATGATGTTTATGTTCGCAAATGTTGTTTTTCCGATGCTGCTGTTTGGACATGGGGCTGCAATAGACGTGGACAATTAGGTGATGGTACTACGATCGATAAAAGCAGTCCGGTACAAATTATATCCGGCGGAACAAACTGGAAAACAGTTTCTACTGGATGTGAATTCTCAGCCGGAATTAAGCAAGATGGATCATTATGGCTATGGGGATGTAATAATAATGGACAATTGGGCGACGGAACTACAATCAATAAAAGCAGTCCAGTACAGACTATAAGTCAAGGAACAAATTGGAAATGTATTGAGCTTTCTGATCATGCTATGGCAATCAAAAATGACGGATCATTATGGCTGTGGGGACGTAATTTCTGTGGTAAACTTGGAGACGGAACAACTGTCGATAAATGTAGTCCTGTTCAGACTATAAGCCAAGGACAAAATTGGTCTCGAATTGCTGCCAGTGTTCAAAGTGCAGCAATTAAATCAGATGGAACATTATGGCTATGGGGATATGGAGGTTGCGGAGTATTGGGAAATAATGCTACTACTTCAAGATCTAGCCCAATACAAACTGTAAGTCAAGGAAGCAATTGGTGCCAGGTTAGTGTCGGATATCATTCTGCCGCTGTTAAAACTGACGGAACACTATGGCTATGGGGGGCGAATCGTTGCGGAATTTTAGGAGCCAATGGCTTCCTGTTCGGCACATCGAGTCCAATACAGACTATAAGTCAAGGAAGCAATTGGTGCCAAGTCAGTGTTGGGTTTGAACACACTGCTGCTGTTAAAACTGACGGTACTTTATGGCTATGGGGATCACAAGAGTGTGGACGTCTCGGAAATAATGCTAACTCTGCTCTTATAGGTCTTTCCAGTCCGGTACAAACTATAAGCCAAGGAACAAATTGGAAATCAGTTTGTTTACCAAAAGGAGGCCTCGGAAATTTTACTATTGCAACCAAAACTGACGGTACTTTATGGATGTGGGGAAATGGCGGGTCTGGCCAATTGGGCAATAATACAACGGTTTGCCATTCTAGTCCGATTCAAACCATTGTCAGTACAAACGATTGGTCACGAATATCTAGTGGGTTCAATAGTTCTGTAGCTCTTAGATTTGGAACGTTTGGCAGTTAACGGATAATCTATCGTTACTGTAAAAATATATTTTAATTAAACTTTTTCCTCATATATAGTGATATATTAGGAATGTATCTATGAAAAAAATTCTTATTATGGGTTTACCTGGTTCAGGTAAAACTTATTTTGCTGAACGTTTAAAAAAATATCTCGAAAATTTTAGTGATATTAGCACTATGCCAATTGGCACTATGTCTCAATTTGAGCATGTTCCGTATGCATGGAAAGCCCGAGTAGATTGGTTTAATGCCGACGAAGTACGTAAAAAATATAACGACTGGGATTTTAGTCGAGAAGGACGCATACGCCAAAGTCTACGTATGGCTCAATTTGCACTAGAATGTTCTGGTGATTTTGTTATCTGCGATTTTGTAGCTCCACTACCAGAAATGCGACATAATTTCAAAGCAGATTGGACTATATGGATGGATACCATTGATGAAGGTAGATACGAAGATACAAATCGGGCATTCGTGCCACCAGACATCTATGATTTCAGAATCACTGAACAAGATGCTGATAAATGGGTTCCTTTTGTAGGACAACATATACTGAAAAATCAACGACGCCCACGCTTCGATTGGCAGCAAGAAACAGTTCAGATGCTAGGACGTTGGCAACCTTGGCACGCCGGGCATCGAGCATTATTTGAACGTGCATTAGCCAAGACTGGTCAAGTCTGCATTATGATACGTGATTGTCAAGGATGGAACAATAGTAATCCGTTCGCGATAGAACAAGTAAAAAACTTTATTCGTCGCGATTTAGATCCTTTTTATCAAGGACAATACGAAATTGTTGTTGTACCAAATATTGTTAACATAACTTACGGAAGAGATGTGGGTTATAAGATCGAACAAGAAACATTTGATGATAACGTTCATAGTATTAGTGCTACTAAAATTCGTGCCAGTATGGGGCTAAAATGAATAAACATCCAATAACATCAACTATTGTGTTGTGTACAGGGGGGTTTGATCCCATACACAGTGGACATATTAATTATTTTAAAAGTGCAGCTAGATTCGGAGATCAATTAATAATCGGATTAAATTCCGACAATTGGCTAAAACGCAAAAAAGGTCGAGAATTTATGCCATGGAACGAACGTGCTGCGATTATACGAGAGTTAAAAGGTGTAGTAGCTGTAATCGATTTCGACGATAGCGACGATTCTTCCATTGATGCTATTAAAAAAGTTCGTCAAATGTTTCCTCATAGCAAAATTATTTTTGCCAATGGCGGAGATCGTACTAAAGAAAATATACCCGAAATGTCTGTTGAGGATGATAGACTGGAATTTATTTTCGGTGTAGGCGGCGAAAATAAAAAAAATAGCAGTAGTTGGATATTAAAGTCCTGGACAGAACCTATAAAAACTCAACGCTCTTGGGGATTTTATACAGTATTGGAATCCGTTAATGATAATGTAAAAGTTAAAAAATTACATGTTCAACCAGGTAAATCATTGAGTCTTCAACGACATCAATATAGAAGCGAAGTCTGGTTTGTAGCCGAAGGAGAAGCCTGTGTTGAAACTAGATATCCCGACGGGCAAAAGGATGTAAAAATTTATAATAAATTTGCTAAGATAGATATACCGATCAACAGTTGGCATAGATTATTTAATATATCGAGCTCTCCCCTAGAAATAGTTGAAATTCAGTACGGAGATCAATGCGTCGAAGAAGATATTGAACGTCAATGAAAATCGCTGTTTATACTGCAATAAAAAACGAAATTGACAACATTGATCAATGGTACCAATCCTGTTGCGAAGCAGATATAATATGTGTTGCTGATACTGGTAGCACCGACGGTACATTAGAAAAAATTAAATCATTACCAAAAATTAAAATAACCGAAACCGAAATTATTCCATGGAGATTCGACGATGCCTTTAACATTGCTCTTTACAGTATTCCTAGTGACACTGATACATGTATTAGGTTAGATTTAGATGAAAGATTACAGCCCGGCTGGCGTACAGTATTAGAAAATGTTTGGGTCAATGGGATTAATCGTTTAAGATATCCCTATATATGGAATTGGAATCCTGACGGAAGCCCAGGTCGACAATGGTACGGTGATCGTATACACTCCAGAAAAAATTATAGATGGGTAGGGCCCACACACGAATATCTAATGTGTCGAAGTAAAGAAAATCTAATCTGGACCAACGATTTAAAAATTTATCAGTATCCCAAGGCTAAAAGTAAAAATGATCTATCGTTATTAATAGAGTTTGTTAACGAATATCCGCATGATGATCGAGCACTAGCTTATTTGGGTAGAGAATTGCATTATTTAAAAAAATACCCCGAAGCAGCAGCAGTATTAAAAAAATACTTAGATCGTAGTAAAAATAACATCGAAAGAGGGCAAAGTTATTGGATTTTAGCCGAATGTGAGCCTGAAAATACTCTGAAATACCTTCTTTTATCTCAACAAGAGCTTCCAGATTTTAGAGAGCCATTGATAAAAATCAGTCAATACTATTACTTAAGAAACGAATGGAACCCATGCCTAGAATACGCTATCAAAGCATTAGATATTACTAATCATCCAATGAGTTATATTTGCGAAGAAGATGCATGGGGTTGGCAACCATATGATTTGGCAGCTATAGCATCGTGGAATCTAGAAAAATATCAAGATGCACTTCGTTATGGGCAACAGGCTGTATTAAAACATCCCAACGACGAAAGATTAAAATCTAATTTAGAATTTTATCAAAGAATGATTACACAGTCCAAATAGATATGTTTTTTTGGTAAATAAAAGAACAAATCATTAATTTACCATGACTAAACCTGTTTGGATTACTCGCAGTCAAAAATTATCTACCATAAATGAATCCGAATTCTTTTCATATCAACTTGAAGCTTCGGATACCTCGGAATACAAATTAATTGCCGGAAATCTGCCCAACGGACTTCAATTAACCAAAAGCGGATTAATTACTGGGGTTCCGATTATAAGTGATGGATCCGGTACTGAAAAAATTTATGAGTTTAATTTCACGGTACGTGCAGTAGGAACTCAAACTCCGTGGGTAATTGATCGTTCTTTTAGCCTCGGTGTTACTAATATAAAAGTACCAATAATTAATTCTCCGGTTGAAAATTTAGGTGATTATCTCGAAGGAGATTATATAGATATACAGATTTCTGCTATAGATTTAACCCCCGACGAATCTTTAACATTTCGTCTTGTTGACCCTGACGTTAACAAAACTATAGTTGGTACTGTAATACATTATCCCGGTAACATAGATCCAGATTCAAACGATTTTAATGCACAGTTTCCTAATCCTTCCGACGGGGATGTTGTAGTGGCAGGATTCGCTAGCGAAGAATTTAAGTTTGTTGGCAGTATAAGTGGTACTACTCTTACTGTAACATCTATTATTTCCGGAACAATTATTGACGGACTTATCATTGAGGGCGATGTGGTTTCGATCGCTCCTAATACTAAAATTGTAAGTCAAATAAGTGGCACAACTGGAGGTATAGGTACCTATAATATTAATCTCAGTCAAACTGTTGCTAGTACAACATTTGTTAATTTAGTGGGGTTAGGTACTTTATGGTTATATCGACGAAATATTGAAACATGGGTAGATATTGGTAATACCATGTCAAATGTATTACCTCCTAATTTAACTCTATCTCCATCAGGACGTTTGCGTGGTTATCTTTATAAATCATTATGCACTTTCCCTGTTAATTACGAATTTCAAGTCGAAGTTTCTGATGGAGTTAATCAGAGTCGAAAAACATTTAGTTTAAATTTGGATAGATATTATGAATTAGATCCGGTGTTAGGAACCAGAACACCATTACGGCCTATACTAATTACCGAACCAGATGAACTACCAACTGCTAAACACGATAACTTTTTTTCTTTCAAATTTAACGGATATGATTTCTACGACGAGGATATTGAATATTTTCTTAGCGACGACGGCATCAGTGAATTAGGATTTGATAGTAAATTTTTTGATCTATTCGGCTTCGACGACCCTCCAACTAATTTACCTATAAATTTTATTATAGATCCAGCAACTGGATGGTTATATGGTCAACTACCTGTAGTAACTCGTTCTGTGAGATATTTGTTCAGAGTGGGTGTAAAAAGAACGTCTGACAATATCCAAAGTCAATTAAAAACTTTTATTTTAACAGTTAATGAATTCGGATCAGTAGATGTATCGTGGGTTACAAATTCTGATTTAGGAACAGTGTACAATGGATCGGTAAGTAATCTTTTTGTTGAGGCTACTTCAAATGTAGGTGGTTTGATTAAATATCGATTATTGCCTTATGATCCACTAGATCCGCAACCAATTCATTTACCACAAGGTATATGGTTAACTGACACCGGCTTACTGACAGGAAGATTTAGTTTTAGATATTTTAATTTTGACAGTGGACTAACCACTATTAACGATCAAGGAACCACCACATTCGACGAGACATATAATTTTACTGTTGAAGCTATAGATAATTTATTAACTACATTTGATCAAAATGATACTACTTTCGATCAAGACTCGACAGCATTTTTAGATCAAGACGAAAATACCGGTTCGAGAAATTATAGAACTTTCCGGGTGCGAGTGATTCCAAGAAATCCAATCCCTTACGAAAATATTTATATTCGTGGATTATTACCGCTTGAACAAAGAACTGATTTAGTTAATTTACTAAACAGTGTGGATTGGTTGCCCAATGATCATGTATATCGTTCTGAAGATCCATATTATGGAAGAGTTCGAGAATTAAAAATGTTGTTTCTTCCAGGCATCGAAGTCACCGAATTAGCTAATTATGTTTCGGCTATAGAATATAATCACTATACTAAACCTATACAATTAAAAAATTTAAACATTGCAAGAGCAGTTGATAATAATCTAAACCCTATTTACGAAATCATATATGTTGAAGTTAAAGACAATCTCGAATTAAATTCTAAATCTGTTGCAGCGGAGATTAATCTTTATAATAAATTAGCAAATTTTTACAAAATAGATGGTATAGATCAAACTAAACTGTATCCAAATAGTTTTCAAAATATGCGTGATCGTTTGTATACAGCAATGAATTTAGAAGATCGTGGAGTTTTACCAGCATGGATGACCAGTGTACAAGAAAACGGATCAGTGTTAGGATTGATAAACGCTATACCATTGGTATATGTAAAACCCGGTACTGGAAAAGTTGCTCTCCAACTATTACAAAATAAAATTGCCGACGAATACACAACTATATCAACTTTTAATTTTAATATCGACAGATATCAAGTTGACAATTATTTGAGCCAATACTGGGACTACGAAAATAATGAATTCTTCCCCGGAACATTTACTAGATTTATTGATACTAACTCATTAACTAATTTTGCTGGTATAGTAGATTATGCAGTATCAGTTCCGTTTGAACAATTAAATAATGCTAGTTTATATGAATTATTAGGATATTCGGGCATATCTATTGTAAGTCCTGAAGTTTTTCCGGTAACCAATGGTAGTTGGTCGAGTTGGATGAACGATCATGCAATTTGGTTTGATGGTAGACCTAACACAAATCAGGGAATTTTCAGTTATAAAGGCACAACACAAACTTTACAAAGAGATTTTAATGTAGATTCTTCAGGAATTTATACATTGAATTTAATGAGTACTGATACTGTGGCTATCTATATTGATGACAACTTTTTAACTCAAGTAAATGGTAACTCTATTACTGCTAATGCTACAGATTTTGAAATCACTTTCAATTTGTATAAAGGGCCACATACAATAAAAGCAGTAATGACCGTTGAAAATTCTGGATCAACTATTTGGTCATTAAATCCCAAAGGATTATCGATTTTAATTTATCAAGATCTTATTACTATATTCGACACTAAAACATTTAGAGAACCCAAAATAACGTTTGGTTCACGTAGTTTAAGACCGGGTTTGGACGGAGCATCAAATATTGAAACTGGACAAAAACTTATTTTTGCTCAACAAGATAATTACTTAAATTACAGCGGTGACAATCAAGGGTGGAATCGATATCTCTCTGCTTATGGATTTGGAAGAAGTTTTGATCAAACCGGGGTAGGATTTAGCACTAGTTCTGTTATCCCAGGATTATATGAAAAAACAGAGGACATCTTAAATGGTCCCCCTAATACAGTAGAAAATCGAAGAGCTGGTATATGGGAAATAACTATAGATAATGATAAATTATCATTAACTTTTGACACTGAGGTATATCCCGGACAGTACGTCAGTGTTAATTACGGAGAAACTTACGGTAAATCTAAGATGTATTTAAATTTAAATCCCAATATCGGAAGAAGCGAGTTGGAATATATAAAAATTTCTGCAGGACTATCAGATTTAGTAACAAATTTTGATGGCGGAAGCACTAGATTTATTGATAATAGAGATCAATATCTAGATCCAGGTCGCGGTGATAAATATGTCATATACCCTAAATTAGGAGTTTTTGAATAAAATGGCCAGTAATATAAATTCTAACAACATCGACGGAGCATATCCTATTGCCGGACAAGACAATAGTACACAAGGGTTCCGCACAAATTTTACTAACATTAAAAACAATCTATTGATTGCCGGCACCGAAATCACAGATTTACAAAATAAAGTTATTGTAAAATCTGCATTAACTGGTATTACACTAGATAACGACATGGATGGAACTCTTTTTAGTAATGCATACATAAAAGGTTCACGTGATGTTATTGTAGAGCCGACTCCGGCTACCGCTACATATACATTAGATTTTGCCGACGGCCATGTACACGTAATCGATACAGCCGACGTAGCTGGTGCAGTAACATTAGCATTTGATAATTGGCCAGATCCCGGATATGCAGAAATAAAAGTCATTGTTACAGTCGCTAACGTTGCACATACAATAGAATTTCCGTCCGAAGTTTCTATAGCCAGTGATATAACATTTAAAGGAATTGATACTTCCGGTCCTATCATTGTTACTTTTCCTGCCACTGGCGATTATACAATGGTATTTTCTTCAATTGATGTCGGAACCAATGTTACACTAGAATCCATTAGTTTACCACAAGAACCCGACACATTCGAGTATCCGATATCTATTAATAGTAATCAAATTATTTCTGTTAGCACCACAGCTACATCACTAACTACACATTCAACTTTGTATGTCAGTGGTGCTGGTCCTGCCGCTTTTACTTCAACACTAGCTGCTGGAACTGCTGGACAACTAAAGGTTTTAGGATTTAAAACCGACGGAGGTGCTGATGTCGAAGTAACTGTAACTAATGCTGCCTGGGGAGGAACTGGAAAAATTACCTTCAGTGACGCAGGCGAAGGTGTTACCTTACAATACATCGATTCGAAATGGTACTGTATCGGAAATAACGGTGCTGTTTTTTCCTAATCTAGTTGATTTTTAGATTAATTTACAGTACACTCATTATATATTAAAGGATCATGTCATGAGTCAGTACGATATGGTACACGAATTTCATCGTGTATACGAATGTAATATTGCCAAATGTGCAATATTGCCTGATAACAGTGAAAGAAATCTTCGAATTAATCTTTTACGAGAAGAATTCGAAGAATATCTAGATGCCGAAAAAAACAACAACATTGTCGAAATCGCTGATGCATTAGCAGATATGCTCTACATTATTAATGGAACCTGTGTTAGTTACGGTATACCCATTGACGAAATTTTTGCCGAAGTTCACTCCAGTAATATGAGTAAACTTGATCCCGACGGACGAGTAATTCGTAGAGAGGACGGTAAGGTACTCAAAGGCCCGAATTATTTTAAACCCGACATTTCGGGTATTATAGGAAAATATGCACCCCCTGTTTAATGAAGATCTCAAAGAATTAACCGACGATGCTTTACATAAACGTCACGGTGAATTGTTAAAAAGAATAAATCAAGCTTCGAGATTAGGTTACGGTGATGTTATAATGCAATTGCAACTTATCAATGAGCATTTTCAACAAGAAGTCACTCGACGAAACAGGGATCTGATGGAAAAAATGCAAAAGTCTAATCCGAATTTTAAAGACTTTATTGACATAGGTTAACTATGCATATTGACGGACATGGTATAGCTTCTTTTAGTCAAAATGAAATCTGCGAATTGCTATACAAAAATAAAGACTTTGATATTTCTTCTTTAATGGTAGATGACCCTTCAGTTTTCAATGCTAGTAATAAAAAACTACACGCAGGACTTTCGGAGTTAAAAAAATATCTTCCTATTCAACAATCGATTCTTGAGTTCGACCAATCAAATCAAAAAACTTGGTTTATTCCCGACGAATACAAAAACTTTGATATAGAAACTTGGTTGTTCGATCAATGTAAAAACGATGAATCACGTCAAAGAGTTGAACTCGAACTATCTTTATTCAAGCAGACAAATTTAATTATACTAATAAAGTATCTTAAATATTTGATAGATATTATGACTGATAAAAATATAGTGTGGGGTGTAGGACGCGGTAGTAGTACCGCTAGCTACATATTGTATCTAATTGGATTACACGTTGTTGATCCAATTAAATATGATATACCCATAGACGAATTCTTTAAACAAGGAACAAAAAATGTCTAAATTATATAGAAGTGCTCAGGGAAGAGTCGTTGATATTGAAAAATTACGTTTAGCCAACGAAGATTCGATTGCTGTAGGAAATATGCGAGTAAACGCCCGTGGCGATCAATTGGGACCTGGTGGAAAAGTTATTAAAACACGTAATCAAATTATGAAAGAATATTATCAACTTAATACTCCTGTTGCTCGTCCAGAACGACCTACCAGTAGACCTAAACCAACTAAACCTGTAGCCGAACGGAAATTTACTCCTGTTGAGGAACAATTACAAGAACCATTGACAGAATTAGATAAGGAAATGCAGGACTGGGATCAAACCGATGATCCTCAAGAAAAAATCGAAGAAAAAAGTAAAAAAGTTAAAAAATGAACCCGTTAAAAATTTCATCTATTAAACCATTAAGAGACTATGTTATTGTAACTGACATGAATTTCGATAATCGTGTTAGTTCGGGCGGAATAATTTTACGCAATGATGATATGAAATCACACGGAGTCAGGCCTCGATGGGCTCGTGTGTATGCTATCGGCCCCGAACAACAAGATGTTCATGTCGGACAATGGATTTGTATTACTCACGGAAGATGGACGAGAGGAATCAAGATTGAAGACGAAGAATCTGTTAAAATTATACGTCGCGTCGATAATAATGATATTCTGTTAGTTTCCGACGAAAAACCATCTGACGATACATTAGTTGACAGCATTTAATTAAACAAAGGATTAAAATGAATAATCTCTGGGTTGAAAAATATAGGCCCAAAACTATCAACGAGTATGTTTTTCAAAATCAAAATCAACAAACTCAATTCCAACAATGGATTAAAGAACACAGCATTCCACATCTATTGTTCACTGGTCCCGCCGGAACAGGAAAAACTACTGCGGCTAAAATGTTAATTAACGAACTAGAATTACATCCATATGATGTATTAGAAATTAATGCTTCGAATGATGCTAAGGTCGAATTTATGCGTGATCGAATCGTAGGTTTCGCTAGCACAAGACCATTCGGGCATCTTAAAGTAATTTTACTAGACGAAGCCGATCATCTTAGTAAAACTAGTCAAGCAGTATTACGTGGGGTAATGGAACAGTTTCACGAAACGTGTCGATTTATTCTTACTGGAAATTATCCACATTTAATTATTCCGGCTCTTCATAGTAGATGCCATTCAATACATATTGATCAATTGGATTTAACCGAATATACTGCTAGAGCTGCTACTGTATTAGTTGAAGAAAAGGTCGAATTTGATTTAGAAATTTTAGATCTTTACGTTCGTGGTGCATATCCCGACCTTCGTAAATGTTTAAATTCTTTACAAATGAATGCCATCGACGGTGTGTTAACAAGACCTTCAGATATATCATCTCATTCCGCTGATTATCTTGTAACCGCTGTAGATCTTATTAAGAAAAAGAATCTGCGAGAAGCACGTAAATTAATTTGTAATAATGTCAGAGCCGACGAAATCGAAGGTCTATATAGATGGATGTATGACAATCTCGATCTTTGGAGCTCTACCGAAGAAGGACAGGATCAAGCTATTGTTATTATTCGACGAGCATTAGTTAATGCTAGTATGGTCGCAGATCAAGAAATAAACCTTTCAGCTTGCTTAGTTGAACTCAATGGAATCGATTCTTAATAAATAATTATATGGATCAATATCAACCTAAACCCAAACGTGCTTATAATGGACCACCTCGTCCTAATTTAATGAAACACGAGGGTGCTCTTAAAAAAATTAATCAACAGGTTGATAATATCTATTCAGAGTTAGTACAAACTAAAAAAGAAAATCAGTATTTAAAAAATAAAATAAATCAATTAGAATATGAATTAAAAAATCTTCAGTTTAGCTCAAGAAGATTTCGATAATCTACAATGAAAGTGCCGAAAGTAATAGTATTAGGCGATGCCTGTGTTGACCAATATGTGTTCGGTCAATGTATAAAATTAAATCCAGAATCTGGAGCTCCATTATTGAGTATGCAAAATATGGAGAAAAAATTCGGTATGGCTCTCAACGTTAAAGATAATCTAAAAGCATTAGGATTGGATGTAGATAGTATAGTTCCTAAAGAAAAAAGTGTTAAAACTAGGTATATTGATACACGTACCGGACAGCAATTATTGCGATTAGATCAAGATGTTAAAGCTGAACCTTTAATTATTGAGAATATTTCAGGCTTAAATCATTATGATGCAGTAATAATCAGCGATTATGATAAAGGATTTATATCCGAGGATTTGCTAAAAGCTATTAATCAACAAGTAAACACCTATGTATTTGTTGATACTAAAAAAACTGATCTTGCTCAATATGAGAATCTTATTTTTAAAATTAATCAATTAGAATTAAAAAAACTAAGTATTCCACCAAAAAAATTGATTGTGACTTTAGGCAAACAAGGAGCATGGTATAATCAAAAAACCTACTCAACAGTAGATTACCCAGTTGTAGATGTTTGTGGTGCTGGCGATATGTTTCTTTCGATGTTAGTTTATGGTATAGTAATTGGAAAAACAGTTGATCAAAGTATAGATTTAGCAAATCGTGCAGCCGGTATATCGGTTATGCATCAAGGTGTATATGTATTATCACCTAACGACGTTCGTTCGTTATTAGGCGATTCGTTGATATGATAAAAGATTTTTTAGAAAAATTTGAGAACGATTCATCATTTAGAAATATCGACGAACTATGGAAAATTGCCGGGCAAAATAATTATCATCGATCGGCAATGACGTTTGGTCGACTTTGTTTGGATCTAAGAATTCAATCAAAACAAAAAATACTGCCAACCTCGGCTGATTTATTACAGCAATTATCTATAAGCGGATTTTATACCGGTGATAGTAAAGATAGATCATTGGGACATTGGGCCACCGAAGAACTAAGTTTAAATAAAGAAATTAGTTCCAAGATAAGAAATTTGTCAAGAAAAAATTTAATTTACTACACAAAAAAAATTCAAAGTCAAAAACAAATTCAACTTCTATACAATGATATCGACTGGAATGTTACTAATCCTAGTATTCTAAGATGGAAAAACAATTTTTGGTTGATACAAAGATCTGTTAATTATACTATCGATCACGAAGGGCGATATAACACCGGGCCAAAAGATCCGATTATTACAAAAAATTATCTTGTTCAATTAGATGATCAATATAATATTATAGATAAATTTTTTATCGGTAATCCAAAAAAGTGGCCAAAACCGAATTGGAATTTAGTTTTAGGGTTTGAAGATTGTAGATTGTTTATGATTAACAACGAGATTTGGTGTTCGGCTACGGTCAGAGAACGACATCCCGAGGGGTTGTGCCAAATGGTGTTAATGAAAATAAATTTAACTGCAAAAAAATGTTATTTCGAAGAACCGATCTTTTTACCAAGTCCAGCAGCCGAAAAACATCAAAAAAATTGGATGCCTTTTGCCGAAAGTGTTGAGCCAAGGTTTATCTATTGCTGTGACCCTGTACTAATTATTGATGATAAAAATTCGGTATTTTCAAAACAAAAGACTTCAATCGCCGGTGAAAGCTTTCGGGGCGGAAGTCAAATTATAAAATTTAATAATGGATATCTTACGGTTATACACGAAAGTATCGATCTTGATAATGGTCTTAGAGATTACAGTCATCGATTCATTTATCTTAATGATCAATATCAAATTGAAAGCATAAGTTCAAGGTTTAAACTTAACGGTGAAAGAATTGAGTTCGTTGCTGGTATAACACAAAGAATAGATAATAAAGACATTATATTAAGTTACGGAGTCAATGATAGTCAAAGTTGGTTAGCGATATTTTCAGAAGCTACAATTAAATCGGTACTAAGGAATGTTCTATGAAAGAAAAAACGTTCGATCAACTCGGTGACACATTTATTGGTGCTTGGTATATGGACGAGACTATTTGCGATAAAGTTGTTGACAATTTTCATCGTGCAGAATTAAGTGTTCGAGAAGATAAATCCGGTTTCAGAAATTATAGATATATTAGCAATGAACTTTTAGATAAACACATCTTAAAAGAGTATGTAGATAATTTAGGAGAAGTTCTCAACAGGTATACAAAAAAATATCCCCATTGCAAAAATATTATTGAACCATGGTCGCTAGCCAGACCATTTAATATACAAATGTACGAACCGGGGAGAAATTATAATCGTTGGCATAGCGAATCTATTGGTCCTGTAAAGGGAAAATATCTACGACATCTAACTTTTATGACATACTTGAATAATGTCGATGATGGCGGAGAAACTGAATTCTTATACCAAAACTTACAAGTTAAACCCGAAAAAGGATTAACATTAATTTGGCCGGCCGAATGGACTCATATGCACCGAGGATTGCCTGCAAACAACGAAGTTAAATACATTGCTACCGGGTGGTATATTTTTAATAATAAGATACTTTGACTATGCGTGATAGAGATGTATTGTTTTTAGGTATGTTATTAGGTGCCGGTGCTGTTATTTTTTTAGAAATTTTAGTTTTGATTTTTTACCAAACTGCAAAATTTTTATTTCTACATTTTACTAACTAATTGTTGTTTTTATACAACATTATTTCGATTGACAGCTCATTTAGTTGATGCTAAAATGACTTCATACTATGTAAAGACGGAGTTTGCAGTGTCCGATCAAATTCATGCACTATACGAAGAGTTGATTCTTTTGGATGAAATTGCCGGCGAATTGGATACGGATTCTAATTCTCGTATCGATCGTCGTAGAAAAGAACTTGTTGCACAAATACAACAGCTAGAAAAAGCGGTTGACCGCTCATTTAGTTGATGCTATAATGTTGGTACAGTGAACGAAACGGAGCAGATTTTGGAATACCTGAAACGAGCAGAACGGTATGCAGAAGCCCGTGGTGATGAGAATTACTTCAAACATTACTATACTCTTTACCGTACTCAGTATTCGGTAGAAAACAGTGTTTGGTCCACGTTGGCGTGGCTATACGACGACAGTGTAGCTAACCTTCTTAAAAACGGTTGACAAGAATATTCATTTTTGCTATAATATGTTTTTACAGTAACAAAACGGAGTAACAAATGGCTTACATTTCCCAGGAACGCAAAGCTCAAATTGCCCCGGTTGTAAAATCTATCTGCCGTAAGTACGGTGTCAAAGGCACGCTCAGCGTCGACAATCACCGCACGTTGGTGCTCAATGTTAGCCAAGGTGACATCGATTTTATCTATAACTATAATAAAACTGTGGGCGAATACAATCGCAGTCTCAATAAAGTTATGGAGCAAAATACTTCTG
>Ga0129333_10000715_pt1 | contig 28627 bp, 44 predicted proteins | sample CPB6_08_DNA_FD_94474 | JGI IMG/M metagenome (GOLD analysis project Ga0129333, IMG submission 94474) | Freshwater to marine salinity gradient microbial communities from Chesapeake Bay, USA - CPBay_Sum_0.6_0.8_DNA | ecosystem: Environmental > Aquatic > Marine > Coastal | place: USA: Chesapeake... | reverse complement strand
TAAAAATTTATACCAATCTAAAAGTGGCAACATCGGCTACTGATCCCGTAATATTTTATTGGAGAGCGTGTGCAGAATCGTGTAGTGTGGAAAATGTCGATGAAATAACAGAATGGGAAGAAGAACACTTTGTTAACAAAGTGTGTTATATCCAATATGAAGATGATGGTGTAAATTACCCATCAGTAAAATGGATCACACCGTATAACTTTGATGTGGTGAAAGAGATGTTTGATAAAAAGAACACAAAGACACCTACAAAAAAAGAAATAAAAGAACCAAAAGAAATAAAAGAAGTAAAAGAAATTAATATAACTGAAAATCCTTTCAGTGATTTAGAACCATTCTAAAAATTTTTCCCTATCATCCACTAACAAGGATAGGATCACTCCTATCCTTGTTTTTTATCATGGAAATTATATGTTTAATTTTTACTGTAAAATTGAAATTTTTGGAGATCCTGTACCCAAGTCGCTTGTACAGGGAGTAAATAAAATCGCTAATTCACCTAAAACACAAATTGCGATGAATAGACGGATCATGGCAATCAAAAATTATATGTGTCAAAATAATTTAAAGCCAATACCCAAAGACAAAGCAATAAAAATAGAAATAATTTATTTTCACGAACCACCAAAATCTTTAAAAACAAGCGAAATGGTCTACAAGATCACTAAACCTGATATAGATAATCTAACAAAATTAATGCTAGATTGTTGCACACAGGCAAATTTATGGCATGATGATAGTCAAGTGGTATATACTATACTACAAGATGTGTATAGCACCCTAGACAAAAAACCGAAAACAGTTATAATTGTATCCGTAGGAAGTGAGTATGAACAATATATTGATAGTCCATAGACAGACAGAAATTGATGATTATATCAACATTGCGAAAAAAATGGTCAAAGAACCAACGGTGGCAACGTCTTTAAAAGAAGATGAACGTATTTTTTATACGATAGATAGGTCAAGTTGGTTAAGAGATTGTGCTAGTGGTTATGATATGTATGGACAACCGAGATACGATGGTTACTTGATCGTTAGTCCAATTGTGGATAAAGTAGAATTGGAATTATTAAGATTAGTAGACGGATTAAAGCCTATTTGGTACACCAAAAATGGTAAGGTAATTAGATTAAGCAGTTTACAGGATCTCACTGTGGAGTAAAAATGGAAAAAATAAGTGACAATGAAAAAATAGAACGTGTACAAAATGCTTTAAAATTATTAAATTCTCTAGGATTAGATTATACACAGATATCAGTGCTACTAGATGGTAGATTTTCGTCTCGTACACTATATAGATGGTCTAAAGGTGAAACACTACCACAACGTAGTCATGATGTGGTAGCAATTGAAGAATTGGCAAAAAAATGCAAATAATTTATGAAATACTTGTAGATCAGTTATCTAAATTAGAGCATCATCCAATAATTAGATTTAGGGAAGGACATGAAAAAGAATTTCCACAATATCGAGATTTGGCATACACGTACATGTATGATGATGAAAACATAATTATAGTATATGCTCCGAAAATTTTAAAATTATCTAAAGATAATATAATTGCTGTATTGAGACACGAAATTGCACATGCAATTTTGATCGATAATGGCGAAGAACACACAGAACAGGAAACTGATGATCTTGCAGAAGAATTGTGGGGAGATCGTATTTCGTATGATCACAACGACATACAAACATTAAAAAACGGTAAATACCCAAGACCACAGCATTTACCAAAGTAACAAAATGATAAATAAGTATCTAAAACAAAAAGGTTTAATGCAATCGACACGCTCTGTATATGAGCGTGTCTTCGAAAATATTGATATATCTACACCTGATACTGTAATAAATTGGCTTAAAGAAGAAATTGCTAAACGTCAACCGATTGGTACGCTATTGCCAAAAGGAGCAGTGGCAAAACATATTTTGATCCATATACATAATATGGAAGAAGAAGAAGCAGATAAAATAATGCCAAAATTAAAGGGTAGACAAGGTAGTCAAAGACAAGGACTAACAACCGATCAATACAAAGAATATTTGATAGCATGTGATGAAATTAAAGAACCAATATCTTCACTTTTGAAATTATTGGTTATGACAGGCTTACGTATCAGTGAGATATGTAACTTGCATACTAAAAATTTACAAAAATTGGGAAATAGACATGTTTTAAAATTTCGTGGTAAAGGCGATAAGGAGCGTATTGTGCCACTATCATCTAGTGCATGGGGCATACTATCCAATCATCTAATTAAAAGTGGGTATATGTACGAAGATGGTACAGGTTTAATGGATAGTTTTATTTTTGAAACAGAAGTCGGAACTAGAATACAGCCACACCTTGTACGAAAACACACGAGAAAAATTGCTCAAAATAATCCAATATTAAAGGGTTTATCTCCACACGTTTTACGTCACACATTCGCTACCAAAGTAAATCGCAGTGGAGTTGATATTAAAACATTGCAAGCATTACTCGGACATTCTCAAATTACCACCACATCACGATACTTACATCCGACACCCGAAGATTTGATGGATGCTATAGATAAATTTGATGATAAAAATTAAGGATAATTTTCATTTAAAGGAAACAGGATGGTTACAAATAATTGCATTGACAGATTGACAATTTATTGCTATTGGGTTATACTTTAAATTATATTGGAGTATAACAATGAAAAATGAAAAATGTTGGGTAATTACTTTTTGCTTTTATAAAATTAAAGACAGACAACATGAAGAACTTACAATTGAAAATGTAAGTGGATATAAATATGTTGATGATGTATACGTTTCTTTAGACAAAGCAAAAGAACATGCAATTGAAATTTTAAAAAGACATATCAGTGATTCTACGGAAGGTATAGAATTGGAAAAAGATATATCTTTCGAACAATTGCAAGAATTAGCATTGGATGAAAAACCATTAAATTATCCAAATGCAACAGTATATTGGGTCTGTGAATTAGATATACTAGAGAGAAATTTAAAACGATAAGACAATATATGAAATATCAAATAATTTATGCAGATCCTTGTTGGGATTATAAAGGTCAAACGCAACATGCAGGTATCAAGTCTAGTGATACAGGTGGTGCTATAACACACTATCCAACAATGACACTTAAAGAATTAAAAAAACTAAAACCAATGATAGATGAATTGGCTGATACTGATTGTTTGCTGTTTATGTGGACATCTAGTCCACATTTAGATCAAGCAATTAATTTAATCGCAGAATGGAAATTTAATTATGCTACTGTAGGCTTTGTTTGGGATAAGCAACGTGTGAATCCATCGTTTTACACCATGTCACAGTGTGAGATATGTTTAATTGCCAAACGTGGCAAGATACCACAGCCACGTGGCAAAAGAAATGTATTACAATTTATTTCGAAAAAACGTGGTAGACATAGTGCGAAGCCTACCGAAATTAGAGATAGAATTGTAGAAATGTTTCCTATGCAAAAAAAAATAGAATTGTTTGCAAGAGAACGAGTTGATGGTTGGGATAGTTGGGGGAATGAAGTATGATGATAAACATTAAAAATACACCGTTATCAATTGAAATGAATAAAGATCAAATAGTATGCTACATACACGATGGTAACGTCATTTTTTATTTCAAAAAAAATAAATTTGGATGGGTAGATGAATGTACCAAATATATTCTATCTATTGATCAAGTCTTCGATATAATCGAAGAATACATATACGAAACTAACGATGAAGAAGACTATATAATAGCCAAAGATAGCCTTGAAAAGATAAAAAATATGGAGAACAGATATGAGCGTAATTGATAAGTTAATTGCAAAAGGTAAGAATGGCTTTGTAATTCTCGAACCAAGAGAAATATTTGATGGTGGAATTGTTGGATACGATGAAGCACAAAACCGATTGATATACGGCTATGATGAATTATGCAATTGTTTGGCTACATCATATCAAACAACAGATAATTGTGATTTTGATGAAGCGTGGCAGATGGCTATGGATTGGGTTGAATATAATACCTTGCGATCTATTTCGTATATGGGGGAAACAAAACCAATCATCCTATTGGAGAATGAGAATGGGGAATTGGTGGCTTGGGATGAAACATGAGCGAATGGAACGTTTATTTTGATAGAATTAAAAGCATTGGCAAGATATACGATACTTATTCCGATGCTTTGAATGAATTTAGGTTTTTAAATGACAGAATGACAGAAGATTTTTGCGTACCACTTGCTTTAATTCATCGTTGCGAAAATAATGAATTTAAAATTGCAGATAAAGAAGAAGAAGGTTGGCAAGTATTGATATGCAATGCACGGTTTATCTTTAGCGATCTGCCTTGTACCGTGCAAAAAATCGATCAAAAGGACAGAGTATGATATTTACAGAGAAACAAAAAGTATTGATTGAGTTATGCGTTCGTAGGGTTCTTTGCGAGTTATTAAACGAAGAAAAAAAAGCGATAAATAATTTTTGTGAGCAGTTGCAAAATTTAAATATTGGATGTTTTGGTGCAAAAGCATTCAAATTTGAAGATACGGATAATTGGATAGATTGTTTAAAAGATTTGCGTGCTATCATTGCAACATTAGATCCCATTTATGAAGAAAAAATTAGACAATTCGAGTTATCCAAAAAAGAATAGAAAGTTATGGCAAGTATTGATATGCAATTCACAGTTTATCTTTAATGACGATACTTGGGAGAATAAGATATGAGATTTAGATGTGCTATATGTGATAAACCGATCAATGTGCCATTTGTATGCCAACAATGTACCGATAAATACAGTAAATATTATTTTGTAAAATTTTATAATTGACAACCTGAAATAATTACAATATAGTAGTATAAACAAAACAAAATTTTAGGAGTTATTTATGCTATATTGGGAATTGAAAGAACAAGGTTTCTCTACCGATGCAATTAGAAAAAATTGCAAAACAATTGAAGAATTGGTGGAACGTGGTGGGTTCTACACTGTGGTAGAATTTTTTAAATATTGCAAAACACGCAAAAAATTTGATCTTGCTATGTCTAAAGCAAGAAAGATATTTATATCTGTGTTTGATCCACAGTATATTTGGGAACAAGTCCAAAAAATTGGTACAGAAATACCTACAACAGAAATACCTACCATAGTAGGAGAATTGAATAAAAGAGAAATATATAGTAAAACAGGAAAAACGTGGAATTATCAAACCTTTTCTTTATTTTTAAGAGAAAACGGTTTCAAAATAACCAAAAACAAGAAACAAAAACAAGAAAAAAAATATAAGTATTTGTATCTTCATGATATTTTTCTTGAAAACCGAAAAAGTTTTCGATCATATGGGTGTTTTCGTAAATTTTTGAATGAAAATGGAATTCTAAATAAAAAAGGGCGAGCATGGAATCGTCAATTATTAGAAAAAATTATAAAAAAAATGGATTGGTTAGATTGGTCTTTGTTCGATATATCGTTGGATTTACAAGATTTGTTGCAACAAAGCCAAGAATATCAATATCTATTAAATGGTTTGATGGAGCGTGGTCACGGTATGCAACGCTCCAAAAAGGCAATTCTTGACTTAAATTTAGGTTTATCAGTGTCGCAAAAAACGACACTGAAGCATATGGAAATATGCGAAAATATAGTAAGGCTAAAACACAGCAACCCCACAATTACCCACAATGATTTGTGGAATGAATTAGCAAAATTAAATCTTGTTAGAGCAGATGTATCTAACAAGAGTGGGCGTGTGTATCAATTTATCACTTTATACATGCCAATATACGAAAAACAAAAAAAGGAATAAAAATGAAAAAAGATGATCTTTCTGTGGTATCTAGTACAGATACCACAGATACCACAGAACACCATAAAATAGTTACTTTAACAGAACATGCTAAAGATTTACTTTTGTATGTTTACAACGTAGAAGAAATGGATATCGAAACGTATAAGATTCTTGCAATTTTTGAAAAAGAATTTAAAGTATTACTCTTTGAAAATTACAGAATTATTGATAGACTATGTGGCTACTATGGAGATCAAGGTTTTAATCCTGATGTATCACCATATGGACAGGATTGGCTTACAATGCTATCGGATGATGATATGGTAGTCAATGCACAAAGGCTATTTATCGCCATACAATATCAATTACTAATATATCAAGATTTAAAGGATAAAAATGAAAAAACAGAATAAACAAAAACAGGTACGTTCTCAAAAACGAGAAGCCAAGAAAAAACAACGCACAAAAGAATTACAAAAACAAAAAAATACATATATTGAAGTACATTGGGATAATTTGAATTTTTTTGATGGATGGAAATCGTTACAGCCACAAGAATTAATGCAGTGTTTATTTCAAATTGACGCAGAAGATTGGGTGCTTGAAATCGTCAAACCTAAAACCATAAAACAATGGTTGGAATTAAAAAATACAGAATCTTTGCACCAATTACTTTATGATACATTAGTTGATACTATTGATCTTTGGGTGCAAGATACCAAAGGATTTACCGAAAATTTGCCTGTGCGTTGGCAGTACAATACCAAAAATAAAAATAAATTTATTTCTATAGTTAGAAATAACTCCGAATATAACGAATTTACAGATCAGGAATTATTTTCTTTAATAGAAAAAGATAGATCACAATGGTTTGTCGTTGTTTTTGATGATATACTACACATGATGATTAGTCATATACTCCCATGTTGTCTATCTACGATAGATGATCTAGTAAAGATTGAGATTTAGTTATTTAGTTAGTGAAAAGAAATGTTACAAGCAACACGGTTACTCCAACGTGTTGCTTGTTTTTTCTTAATAAAAAAACGGATATATAATAACATCACTTAAATCAAATTTAATAGAACACCCAAGACTTGTGCTACATTTTTTCGACCATATCACAGTGTAGTGGTTAGGGTTTTTTGTTCCTAACAGTTTAGTAGGATTTCTATCGTATCCGTTAAGGTGTATAAATTTTTTATTTTGCCCATTGGCTGATAAAATATACAATTGCCCAACCAATTTCCCAATGTTTTTCTCATTGATAGCATAATCTATTATTTCATCCAAATCTTCGCTCCAAGACGTACCATAGTTTTTATTTGGATCTTCCCAATTTTCTTCTGTGACAATACCATTTTCTGTAATAATTCTGTATTCGTTTTCATCAATTACTTTAAACAATTGTATTGGAGTATTAAATATTGCTACAATAGCATTTTTAATACCATATCTTTTTCTGTAATCCATCGTTTCATCGACAAGCATGGATATATTTTTTGATTTTGGATTTTTACGTAACGATGGTCTGTCTAGTGGTGTTATCGCTTCTAATTCTCTATATAATTCTTTAATTTTTGGATGCCATGTTACTCTCTCGCCAATTTCGGCTCGTTGTTTCATTTTTATTTGATTTATCAATATATCTCGACCACTTTTCGTTTTAATTAATTTATCTATTACATATATAGGTAGACATAATCTCGGTTTTCCACTTGGTAATTTTGTTCCGTCTGCACCACATTTTGCATCATACGTAATTGAATTGTCGGAATGGAGAAACAAGGATCTCCAATCTTGCGTAGTCCACGCCCAAGAATTATAACCAATAGATGAATTTCTTCTCAACGGTATATCTTGACCATCTATAGTAATTGCTAGATCACCTTCAATTACTGCTTTATATGGATTGTTTTTGATTATTTTAACGCCTTTTTTCCACTCTCCACTCTCTATAGTTGGCTGTGTTTTTAACCATTCTTTAAATTCTTTTGGCGTTGGTGTATATCCCCATGCTACCAATGCAAGATGGTGTCTGCTAGGTTCTCCATTCTTCCACAATGATTCGTTTCTATCTTCAATTTGTTTTAAATGTCTTGCCAAGAATTGCATACGTCTATCTTTCCACGTTTCCCACTCGGATCGTCCTGTTAGGCGTTTTGCCATTGCTATAGGATCACCATCTGTAGCGATATAAGCCTGTACCCATCCTTCTTTAGTCTGTTTTGATTTATCAATACCACGTGCTACAGTTGATACTCCTTGTGTATGCATGGCAGGTATTGAGCGTATTACTTCATCTAATTTCATCCACTTTAAATCTTGCATATATATTCTCTAAAACTGTTGTTTCTAAAAAGAGTGATCTCTATTTTGATAATTATATCCTAACTATTTTTAAAGTATGTTATTATTTGATTAATATAAATATATTTTAAAAAGGATCATATTATGAATGTACCTGATTGGGCTTGGAAAGTCTTGCAAACATTGGTTCTACCAATTTTTATTTGGGCTTTAGCAACGCACGTATCACTCAAACAAACAGAATATAGATTGACACAATTAGAGCAAAAAGTACAATCTAATGATCAAGCATTGGATGGTCAAGAAAAGGCTTTAGCAGATACTCGTAAAGATATAGAGATCATGAAAGTACAAATGGACTATGTAGCCAAAGGCATTGACGAAATTAAAGAAATGTTGAAAAAATAATATGAATAATCTAACAATAGAAAATAACACAGATGATTTTAAATCAGCATATCAAAAAATGGCTTCATTGCCATTTTTTGATGATTATTTGCCTATTGATTTTAATATTCAAAAAAATAGTACACACTATTGTATTGATCATGCAACAGAGCAAAAATTACAAAACCAACGACAATTAACCTTTTCCATAGTAACTCCAATATTAGTATATGCAGGAATTAAATTGGGTGGCAAATTAGGAACAATAGTATCCACTATAGGTATTGCATACGGTTTGTCTAGTTACGCTCAATTTCAAGCAATTAAAGGCATTGATGATGCAAAATAGTTTCCATTGGTATAGTTATGGTGGATACGGTAGTACACCGTTATATACGCCCACATTTTATCAAATACTTACAGGATTTGATTATGGTACGGATCGTAGTTTTAGAAATTCTTTAGAAGCCTATAATGCTTTTATTATCTTTATGATGAACACTAGGGATAATGTTGGATGGAGCGATATTGTTGTACAGAATTTAATTGAACGTGCAAAACAATACAAGGGTAATTTAAATACTCCTGCAATTGATTTTTGGAATAACGTACAAAAAAATATAATTGCTTGGGTACATGAGACAGGCTATGAAATAACTGATCTTCCAAAGTGGGAAAGCACTTTCAACGTATTGGATAATTATACAGATGGTGCTTTTTCATACAATAAATTAAAATTAGAAAACGATCAATTTCTGCAAAATTTAGCCAAACAAACAACAAAAGATATATGGTCATATTGGAATGAATTACCTAAAGAAATTAGATGGGCAATCTATGGAATTGGTGGTATTATCGTTTTAAGTTACACTTTACCAATTATTAAAGGTGTATCAAATTTAACAAAATTAATTATAACAAAAAAAGATAAAGGAGACTAATATTATGTCTAATGAACATGAAATTAAACTTGCGTATCTAACCCAAGTTTTAGGGCTTGATGAAGATGAAGCAGAGCAAACTGTTGACAATGTTGCTTTATTTGAAGGGGATGCTGACCAATATGCTAGAGAGTATGTTGATGATGTGGGTCTTTCCGATAAAATGCTAGAGCATTATTTTGATTACGACAAATTTGGTCGTGATATTCGCTTGAGTGGTGATTTGGAATTTTATCCTGAATTAGAAAATAGTCCTGATCATGAAATTGGAGTAACTATTATCCATGATGTTTTCGGTAGTGTAGATGCAGTAAGTGGATACTATAGAGAATTTTATGTGGACTATGCTAAACTTGCTAGAGATATGGTTATAGGTGGTGACATCGATGAATTCGAATATAATGGTGATACTTATGTAATCACAAATGCTTTCGATCAATACATGCCAAGACGTAATCCACGTCATCATGGTAGTACGGATGAAATCGCACAACACGATTTATATCTACATATAACAAATGATGCAAACCTATATAGACAAGTAATCGTTCCAAATTTACAAGCAATTCAAAAGAAAATAGACAAAGGAGTATTTTCAAGAGAATTAGCCATGAAATCATTTAAACGCATTGCTGATCTAGGGGCAAAATCATATACATTTCAATATGATAGACCACGTGGGGCAAGGGGAGTATATGATGTTAAAGGACATGGTATATTTAGTAGTGCAGATCGACACGCTGTTGCAGAAATGCTAGCAGATCATTATCTATCCGATATGGGTGATTGGTTGCGTAAAAATCCTGTAGAGTGTACTGATGGCAGATATTCTTATGCTACCCCTGAAAAAGATCAAGAAACAGGAGAGTGGAATGTATCAGGTATTTGTACATCGAAAGTCGATAAAACTAGACGAGTAGCCTTTGACAATGACGGTAAACCAAAAATGATTTCTAAAGCAAAAATGTTAGAAATCGTGAGAAATAGCGATCATATCACAGATGCAGTAATACCATATATCCATACATCGTTTCCAACCAAAAGCAATATTAAAGATATAGCAAAAACCTTTGGTGCAAAAGGATATGATGTGCATAATTTCCCCGTAGAACGCCATGCAGGTGGTATGTATTTTACTAAAAAACGAGCAGAAGAAGAAAAATTAAAGCAAAATCCAACATATAATCGTGGAATGTTCGGTGGATCTTATGACAAGGTAAAAAGCAGATATCGCATTAGTAGTGTATATGCAGGTCAATTCATGAGTAGTAGTGCTGTGTTTAAATCGGTAGAACAAGTGACTAGAGCGATTGAAAATATCCAATCAGCATATCATTATGGACAACAAGGTCAAGAGTATATTTACGAAATTGGTCGTAGATATGGCTATAGTGCTATTGACTATATGACACCTGAACAAGCGAGAAGTGGTAGAGGTGGTATACAAGGTACTATCATGACTAACTTGACACGAGAAGGAGCAAACGAATTAAAAATTATGCTCACTGATGCAAATCAAAATGGTTTAGCAGAACGTAGATAAAAAATTAATTTGTATAAAAAAGCCACAAATAATGTGGCTTTTTTTATTTGGACAAAAATTATCCTGTTTTTATTTTGCAAAATCAAAATAGAATGTTATTATGTAGTATGACTACAGACAATCTGTAGTTACTTTAACAAAAACACAAATATGGAGCATATATGCCTTTTGATACTCTTGGTTTGGAAAGCCAAAAATTCTTAAAAAAACAAAACGTACCAATGAAATTGGTTAAAGAAGAAATTCGTGAAATGGAAAATTCATGGCAAATGAAAGATCCTATCTTTGATCTGTCCAAAATTGAAATTGATTTCAATTCCGAAAACCCTATCTTTCGCTTTACAAATAATGGCAAAGTAGGACAAGATTGTCTTATTACAAGACACGCTCTACATCAATTGGGTGGTTATCTAATGTTGAAGAACCTTACAAATGGTGGAAATATTAACCCATACAATTTGACAGAAGCAAGATGGCAATTGCAAGATATAGAGATACGTGCATTTGAAACTAAAACTTGGATGAAACAAATCCAATCATACAAAGGTCAAGAATTAATGTTTCGTTCTAAAATTATAAATGGAACAAGAACCATTACTTCGATTCAAGGAAAACATTACACACCAATATTGGATTCCGAATTACTAAAAGGTGTTTCAAATGATCTATCTATGGCAAAATTAGAGATAACTTCGGAATACTCTTTTTTTGAATGTATTACAGAAATTAAAAATGAAAAAGATCCTGTACCAATGATAGAAATTCATAATTCTTCGGCAGGTACAAGAAGATTACAAATGTTTAAAAAACTGTTTATGCAAATCTGTACTAATGGAATGAAAGGTTGGAAACAACAAGACATGTTTGCGAATAATCACTATGGAGATAAAACAGAAATTCTTGGAAGATACAATGCAAATATGGAGTTATCTGTCGATAAAGATTTCATAGATTATTATATGAAATCACGTGAGATTCAAATAGATAATGCTATAATGAATAAAAAAGTAAAAGCATTATTACCATTGGTAGAATACAATAATTGGATAGATGCAATGGAAACACATGACAAAATTGCAAGTCCAATCGGAACTGTAGGGCATGTATATGATGCCCTTACTCTATCAGCACAAGCAAAGAAAGATCCACTTGAAAAAGATCAAGTTGAAGCACTAGCAGGAACGTTTTTGAAAAAAGAAGTAGAAACACTGTACGCAAGATAAAATAATTAGAAAACAACAAAAACCGTTACATAGTGATATGTAACGGTTTTTTATTATTTAGATTTCTTTAATTTTAATTTGTTTTTTGATTTACTTATAATCTTACTATCGCCTTTTGCTTTTTTCTGTTCACTGTCAAATCGTTTTCTATATTCGGATAGTGACGATGTGAGAACAGGTGCTGTGCGTTTAATTAAAGGCAATTTTCCGTTTCTTCTATATCCACGCAATTGGTTCTTTGGGTTTGATTTGGAAGTAGATTTTTTAGTATCTTTTTCGCCTTTAAAAAAAGCAAAATAAATTAATCCTGATCCTATGATCAATGATGCACCAATTACTCCCCATTGTATATATTTGGATCTCTTTTCTTTTTTTTCCAAATCGTTCAATTCATTAGGAGTTATGCTTGGTGGTGGTGTTGTTGGAACTGTTGGGTTTTTGGGTTGGGTTGGATTTTCGATATTTTTAAAGTACCAATATGCACTATCCAAAATTGCTTTATCTGTCAGTGTTGCACCATATTTTTGTGCTTCTTGTCGCAATTGTTTAAACAAAGTGGGATATAATGGATTATGTGGTTCGGGTGCTTGTGGAGATTGAATTACTGCTAACAATGCTGTGCCTGTAAATTCGCCATTGCTATTGTTTTTGCTCTCACTTCCAATAGAAGATGATACATCTTTAACCAATTGTATCATATCTGCTTTTGTTTTTACTTTTGCATTTGCAATTCTATCTATAATTATGTCCATATAATTATCCTTTTTTATTTTTAATATTTTTATATATCACTAACGACAATAACAACACACTAACTGTTGTCAATCCAATGCCCACATAGTAAGGTGTTTTGATTCTATTTACTTCTTTTTTGACAATTTCTACATTTGCTAAAACTGGAGATAGGTACAATGTATCTTGAAATTTAATTTTTTTATCATTTATTTTTTGATTTTGTACCTTGTACCAATACTGCACCAAAGGTCTAACCATCGCTTTTTGTACTTCTAAAAATTTATATGGATCGTTGTACATTAACATTTGAGCGTATTGTAATTCACTATTTAATATTTGTAGATCCGTTTGTAAATTTGGATTTCTTTCTGTATAGGATGGTTGGTTTTTCTTTTCTTCCAATTTGATTTTATAACTTTCAATTCTAGTTAGTGGATGCGATCCGTGTTCAACATTAAATTGATTCGTAGTATAACCTATTTCTTGCATTTCCGATGACAAAGCACCAAGAATTAAAGTATAAAAATCAGCCAAATCTTTTTGGCTTTTTATTTTAATATTTTGTATCTTTCCGAGAACAGTGTCTTGATTATATTTTTTGATTTTTATATTCTTTCCCTGTTCTACTAAAGATGCACCACTATCTTCTTCTTTCTTAAAAATATTCATAATTATTTCCCTTTAGTTTTACTGTTGATAGCAAAACTAATCGCAATCACGGAAACAAAAATACCAATTCCAATAGTTATAAGATTTTTTTTGCTTACGGCAATTCTGTTGATTTTGGTTTTATTTGCCAATCGCATTGTCCTATTGTAATCTGCCACTATCTCATTTGTATATTTTCTTATAGATGAATTCAAAGTAAGGTTTGAATCTATATTTAGTGGTACATCAAATGCTACTCGCATTAAATTAGTGGCTTCAATCAAAGCATCTATAGTCTGTGGAAAGTTTTTTTTAAAATTATTAATTATTTCTTCTAGTATCCATACTTTACATATATTTTCGTTTTTTGTTTCTGTTTTGCATGGTGACAAATAAGCATAAAAAGAATCAACAAATTTAGTATGTTTTGGAAAATCGTATACTAATTCATATTGTTCGCATTGTATACTAGCACCGATCCATTCCAACAATTCTTTAAAATTTCCATATGGATTAAATAATCGAATTTGTCGTAAACATTCTTGTAATGTCGCTGTGTTTAAATTCATTTTTTTCTCTTTAGAAGATAAATTATTGTACTCATTGTAACAAATAAACCACTGATCCACCAAATTTTATTTGATATTGGAGTGATCGCTCTACTCTCTATTTTGCTAAAAATATAGTCAGCCACATTTTGATATGTTGATACTTTATAGTGTACACCATCATTCTGATGTCCTGTGGTTGTAATCGGTCTAATATCAATAAATTTAACTTTGCGTGGCAAGTGTGTAGCAAGATAATTGCTAGTCCATTCGTGACGTTGTTGTACATCGTCACGAATTGAGTATGTAGGAGATACCCAATATAATCTTTGCACATTGTTATTTTTTGCTATTTCTAAAATACTATTTATAGTGTTTGTATAATTATCGGTAAGATCGAAATTGTTACCACCAACAGATAAAACTATATCCGTTGGTTGTTCTGTGGCAATAATTGTGCTTAATCCATTCTCTAAATGTTTTTTTAAAGACCAACCTGCATTTGCTTTACTGTATACATGATATCCTAGTGTTTCCAATTTGTTTTGTAACAATGGAAATACCACCTGTGCGTGACTATCGCCTATCAGTACATATTTTTTCATAGAGATCTTGTAATTAAATCTTGTAAATGTTTTCGAATAATGCCGATTTTCATATTTTGTGTTTTGGTTTTTTCAAACAATATTAAAGATTCTTCTTCAGTATTGTTTTTAGCAATACTCCACACTTCCCTATCAGTATCTTCAATTAATATATCATCTTGATATATCTTTAAATTCAAATACAGTACACCATTTCTATAGTAGTAGTGACTATATTCCACCGTTCCAAATAACAACATTTCTTTGATTGGTTCGTTTTTAAAGTAAATCATTGCACATTGATTATTCCAATAATCAATTTGATCATCTATTGATTGGTTACAGACTTCTGTAGGCAAATTAAAAAATGTACAAAATTTACTTGTGATCGCTATATCATCACATGCCATACCCATAGGATTTAGAGCGTATAGATGCAATGTATCTAAATTCATTTCTAATTTAAAGTATACGTTACTTACTGTTGATAGTTGTATAGGTATCGCTGACCATGTATATACAAAATTAGATTCCGTAAACAAGCGTATGTAGGGTATTGTTAGTTTGCGATTGGTGTCTCTAGGATTTTTTTTAATTTTTGTAGGTATACCTACAATTGCTTTGATGCTTTTGGTTAAGTCGATAGTCCTAAAACTTTTAGTATCAAATATAGATGGATCTCTTTGTCTGAAACGTAGATAGTCAGTTTTTATATCAACATCCAAACCATCGAAACCGTGTTGCTGTAGCCACTTCTTTGCACGGTCTGTAGTCCAATATCTATTTTTAAAAATAATAGATTGAATTTGTGAACCTGCTCTAGTTTGTGATTTCCAAATATTTTTCATACTAAAATACCCATAAAAACCACAGTACATACTGTGGTTTTTATTTATGTTTCAATTATTTTCTTTTATTTCTTCTAGTTTTCTTTCTAGGATTTTTGCGTTTTTTACCTAAAACTACTCTATTTTTGCGTAAAGAATCTTTTTTAAATAATTTGATCCCAAGAAGAATTGCCCCAATACCGATAGCACCATAGATAGCAAGTTTTTGCATGTCCATACCATCATCATCTGTAGATATTGTTTCCTGATCCAATACTTCCAAATCTAAATCTTGTACAAGTGGTACAGGTGCAATGGCTTCATCTAAAAGTGTATCTTCACCTTCAATTGAATCATTTTGACCTTTGCCTTTCTTTTGTGCTTTAATTTTACGAAATGATTCTAATTTCTCTAATCTACGTTTTAATATAATTATCTCTCTTTCAATAATTACTTTTCTTGCCTTTAATTTAACTACACTTTTTTTCTTTTTAAGTGTGTTTATGTCGGCTTTTACCTTTGCAATTGCTCTATCATACATTGCCAATGTACGTGGAAGAACACCCAATGCACCCAATACAGCAACATTTAATGGTGATACCATACCCATATTTTGATCTTGACAAGCACAGCCTAAATATCCAAAATTCATAACTATCTCCTATTTATCCGATGATTTTTTAATTATAAATGGTACGCTCAATAACAATGCACCACTAATTCCAAGTAAAATTTTTGTTTGATTTTTCTTTATGTCTTTATTCATCAAAGTAAGACCAATTGGAACTGTTACAGGTATAATTCCACCGAGTAACGATGTTAGTGCAGGTTTCCATCCACTTGAAATTTGGCTAGCAATTGCCATTCTTAAAGCATTTGCTGTGATTCCACCAATCAATGCTCCCATACCTACGGGCAATTTATTATTTTGTGCTATCTTATCAGCCTTTTTGCTAATTAATTGACTAACAGTTAATTCTCCAACAATTGCACCAAGTATAATTAAAGATGATGTAGCCAAAGCAGTTTTAAAGGGAGTCGCTTGTGCTGAAAACGTTGCATCAAACATTCCCCATGCCATAGATTGATTATTTGCATATGGATAATTTAAAGTATATGGTGCTGTGGAACTACGCATACTGTATGGTAGTGGCTGTGTGCCACTATCCATACTAGAAAATTGATTATCAAAATTATGGTATATAGTAGCATAAGGATTTTGATTAAAACGTGGTGCGTTCGATTCTTTTTCTGCTTGTTCCCTACGAAATTTTGCTTCTGTAGTAGGATGCAATACACTTCCTTGTGGTTTACCTTCAGCAATTTGTTCGCCTGCTAGTGTTGTCATATAATCGCTTTGGATATACGATGGACTTGCCCATTCCATATCAATCTCCTATCTTCTTTTGATCGAATAAAAAAATATACCACTACCAATTATTACTGTAGCACTTACATACCATACCCAATTTGGTACAAGTTGTAAAGATGTTTGTGTTTTTTGAGTGATCGCTGTATTAGATGTTTTTGGTGATAATTTCCACATATTTATAAATTTTTTGTAATAATCGCCTTTGTATCGGATACCACCATTTTGATTCATAAATCTATCTACATAGTAATTCCACTGATCCGTACCATACTGTGCCTTACCACTAGCATAATCACCTGCCATATCCCAATCATCAGGCTTATTTATTGCTTTCGGATAAAATACTGCCAAAACAACACTGTTTTGATCCTTTAATTGACTTTTGTACGGTTGGAAATACTTTTCTACGTAATCCATCTGCTGTGTAGGTGACATATTTCTTAATTCATCTATAGATGTACCTAACCCATTCGCTGTAGATGGTATAAATTGAATTAATCCTGTAGCACGTGTATCTTTATTTTGTATTGTTGTGCTAAAATTACTTTCGGAGCGAATTACATTTGCTAGCCAACTTGGATCTATATTCAAATTATTAGATACTCTTACAATGTCTTTCGCAACATGTGATGATTGTGGATATGCCTGTATAATTTCTTGTTCTGTCGTTCTCATTTTTTTATCCTTTTTCCACGATTTACAACCAATCGACCTGTTTTATATCCACGTTCTTTTTTGTCTAATAATTTAATTGCAAGCGTACGGTTGCTTACACGTTGTGTTGCAACAAGAGATAATATCTTATCCAATTGAAGTGCTTTTCTATAGTCATCACCGAATAAACTATATCCATCTCGTCTACCATCGAAATACGTACCAAAGGTTTCGTATGGTAATTTAAAATCATCACTATTCATATATGCAATATACAATTCCATAATTGTATCCCAATAGAGTATGGGGTTATAATCCTTTAATTTCAAAAGATCATCCATACTTTCTATCTGTAATTTTGTAGTAGTTATATTGGTTTGATTTACATAGTCTAGTAAGTCATATGGTAAACTCAATGTTAAATCTAAAAAGCAATTCGTGTCAAATTGTTTTTAATTAGTAACCATTCCTTTGTAATACCTAAATTATCTTTAGACTTGGCGATTGTATCAGCCAATGCTTCTTTAATTTCAAAATGATCAAACCAATCAATGAAATCGTATTTGGAATACTCTCCTTCATCAATTTCAAGTCTTAATTCTTGAAATACAGCATCGGATAATTCTTTATACTCTCCCATGAATAAATATCTCATTTGTTTTTCCAATTTGGTTAGTGGTTTACCTTCTCCGACCATTCTTCTAAAGATTGTGGCATCACAAGTAATATCTAAATGAGTGTACTTGGCTAAACCTTTTTCCCAATCTTCCCAATCTTTCGCATATGGTGATTTTCCTAGAAAATGCATGTATTTAAAAGGTTCGGAATTTTCGATCATATAAATTACATCATCTAATCTTACAGGCGATTTATTTAGTGGTAAACCCCTAACCCAATCCTTGATACCTATACTTTTAAAAAAATTATTCATTCTTGTATGAAAATGAAATAAAGAATTTGGTATTGTAGGATTTTTTTGTATTGCTCCCATAATCTTACAACCATACTTTGCAAGATTTTGTAATTCCTTACTGTAACGCTCTAAACGTTCCATCGTTACTTCTTGATCCCCAACCCTATCAGGAGCCATTAAAATAATTCTATCTTTCCATACTTTACCGAGTCTATCGTATACATTGAAGATTTTTATCCAATCTTTATGTGTCATTGCTTTTTTAATTGATAGATCATCATTCACTTCGTTAAACGCTCCACTATCGACAAATATATTGCCTGTATAATTTGGATCTCTTGCAAGATTAATCAAGTGTTTAATTGATTCTTCAGATATACTTGCTGTAACACACATGCTTTGGTTGTGATGTGCAAACCCCAACATTTCGGCTTTAGAGCGTAACCCACTTACAAAGAAATTTACAAATATTTTTTCAAATAAAAGATTATACATTACAAGATATTCGTCATCATCAAATAATTTATTTTCGTTTGGTAGAAGATGATCCAAGTATATAAGCATTTGATCTGCTTTGCGTTGATCTACATAAGAACGTAAAATAAAACCCGATGGGCTATGAATTATCTCCCAATTTTTATTTTCACTATCAGGATTTTTTTTAAATTTCATATTACTTCCTTAATAACCGATTGCGTTCTGTAATTAAATTATAGAAATCGCCTTTTTTGATTATATCGTATCTGCCATTTCCGTATAATACCATATTTTTTACAAAGATACCATCTTTAAGAACAAGATATCTATTGTTAGAAAAGTCATGTATAAGCACATGATCATCTTGCATTTCTACAGGTTCATCTTCCTTAATTGGTTCAATATTTCTTTGTGGTGGTATCTCTGTTCGTATTTGTGATTTCACTACTTGTTTACGTGGTATCTCTGTTGATACCTGTTTATGTGGCAATTTAGGAGTAACATTTTGTCTAGGTACAATGCGATGATGATCTCTATGAATAGGATTTAATTTTAGTCTATTTGTAAAATTAGTTTGATCATTCGATGATTCGCTAGATGATTCTTCGCTCGATGGTTCTTCGTTCGATGGTTCGTATTCGAATTCTTTGGATTTTGGATATAAAATTGGTTGTACTACAGCATATGCACTGTGTCTATCAATTTTTATATTGTAGTGATCGGCTTCTTTTTTTGCTATGTCCAAAGTGGAATACTCTCCGATACTACCTGTTTGTGTGTAATTTTTTTTATCAATTAATGCTACTTCAAACATAAAAATTATCTCCTTTAAGTTAGATATATTGTATTACAAAAATAATATTTTACAATATTAGTAAAAATAATTTGCACTATCAAATATATTATGATAGTGTAGTAGTATGATAGTAATAAAACTATCAAAACAAAAACAAATATGGAGTAAATTATGGCTAACAAAGCAACGATAGCAGATTTGATATGTCTAACATACGAAGCAGGATATAATTGGTACGCTAAAAAAGAATCTTTTGATCGTAGTAGAAAATATTTCTTTTATGAATGTATTGATTTGGAATTTCTAGAAGATCTAATTGATGAAGAAGGAGAAGTCTATTTAGGTGATATTTTATCATCACTAACTATCCGTACCGAAAGCAGAGAAATAGAAGCAGATAGCGATACACCACGTGATTCTAGTGTATTTTACTATTTTTCCGACCACTCTTTCATCAAAGTAATGAATGGTAATATTTGGGATAACAAGGATATCAAATAAATTATAAATTAAAATTAAGCACGAGCATAATATAAATGCTCGTGCTTCTTATTTAAAAAGGAGATATACGATTATGATACAAATAATTGATTACTTTTGGGCATCTGTCTGTGGAACAGATGAATGGAAAAGAGTTATGTGGTCTATGTCTACACCAATTAAAGCAACAGGAATGAAGAATGGCGTTGCAGTTGGCAATGGAACATGGGGATCACAAGAAATAGGGTGGAAAATTGATTTTGGTGCAAATATTACCAAATTAGACTTTCACTGTGATTGCAAACAGATGAATAATTTGGAAAAAAATGCAACAGCACCTTGTGTGCATATCATCCGAGCGTTACTTCAACTTGAAGCAAAGATCAAAAATAAGACCTTTGAAGATATCCACAAGGATAGATTGAACCAAATAATTCCTTTTTGATTCCCAAATTGGATAAAAATCAAAATTGTTCTTTCGATAGGCTATCAAATGTGGGTGATAGCCTATCATTTTTTAGGAAAAAAATAAATAAAAAGCCACGTATGAGCGTGGCTTTTTTATGTATTGCAAATAATTATTTTATACTTTTTTCTATAAACAGTATTTTATTTTCATTCGACAAATTACTTTTTATAATATCTTTAATTAAGTTAATTCTATTATTCATGATATTGAATTCCAATTGTGAATCAGCAATATCTTGTGCCGAAGTCATGACCAATTTTGTATTTCTGTTTTTCCACTCATTATACAATTCAATTGCTCTGTAATTATCTGTTTTCTTTTTGGTTATAGGATCATTTTTTTCTAGTAAGCCTAGATAATATGCCGATGTTGTTAGTTTTAATTTTTTTTCTTTTGCACAGAAATTCAAAAATGATATTCTGTCTTCGTGTGTAGTAAACATATTCGCTCCATGTTTATGTTTTGTTGTAATTACCTGTTAGGCAATATTTTAAAGTTTGTGTTTTCTAATATAAAAATCAACAGCATGTCTAACCCAAGATGCTAAACTTCGCTGTTCGTTAGATGAATGAAATCGCCACTCTGCTTCAATTCGTGGTGATACAGTGAGAGATATTGTTCGGCTTAAACCATCTATTCTGCTTTTCTTCGGAATGGACATATTGCCACTGACTATGTCTTCAGCCATTGATTCTATGATGGAATTTACTCCATCATTTTCTGTATCTGTAGTATCAATGGTTTTATTTTCAGTTATGTTATCATTTTGCATTGGCACTGCCGATCTAAAAACACTATTATTTTCCCTAGTTTTCTTTAATATTGACATAATTTCTCCATAATGTTGATTATCAATGTAATTACATTAACATATATTTATTCACCTTTAATGACTTGCCAAGATATTTTTTTGTGAATATACAATAAAAGTATAAATTATACTTACAAAACAAAGGAGCGACACATGACAAAAGAAAAAAATACAGCAGATGATTTTGATCTCGGATTCGAAGAAGATAGCGAAGAAGAAGAAATTGGTTACAAAGTTACAGAGATTTTACCTGAAAGACCGTATTTAAAGCAAACAAAAATTAAAACAGATATACATGGTAGCCAAGCAGAAAGTTTTGGTGGTCGTATGAGTAGTCCAAAATTATTTGCACAACAATCTTTATTTCCACAGGTAACTCAATTACGCTGTTGGAAAATTGAGAATGGTTTACCTGTTGGTATCGGTGTAATAGATGCAAATGCAAGCGAAGAAGATTTTGTACAGAGATTTAGATCGGCAATGCCCCAAAAGTCACAGGGAACATTTAAATTTAAATTAAGACCACTAGACATGGATGGAATTGAATTAGGGCAGGAAATTACTATAGCAATTTCCGAACACCATAGTGCTTTAAATAATACAAATCCTATACATGTTGTTGCAGGTAATGGTAGTATGAGCCAAGCACAAGCAGAACAACAGACAATGACAAGAATGATCGAAATGCTTAAAGAAACACTAGGACACTCACAGAAAGCACTAGAAGAAGAACGTAGAAGAACAGCCACATTACTAGAACAAATGGCACAAGAACGAATTGATCTTGCTACAAATACAGCAAGTGGTATTCAAATAATTTCAGAACGTATGATGGAAGCAGATGCCAAGCGACACGATGCAATGTTACGACAAGAGCAACAACGCAATCAACAAAGTCAAGATAACATGGCTACTTTCTTTCAAACGCAAACCGAAATGACACAGGCAGAAAAAAGAAGACAGGAAGCCGAATTTAAGAGACAACAAGAAAGGGAACAATCTTTTAATAGTATGCTTTTACAAATGGAAAAAGAACGATCCGACCGTGATCGTCAAATGATGGAAGCACAAAAAGAAAGAGAATTAACACAATTCCAAATGATGTTAGAACAAGAACGTGCTAGACGTGACCGTGAAATGCAAGATTTTAGAGAAAGACAAGAACAGCAAAGACAAGAATGGGAACGTAAAAGAACAGAAGAACGTGATGAATACGAACGTAGGGAACGTGTAAGAAAAGAAGAATTAGCAGAAAAAGAAAAACGTTGGCAAATTGAATTGAAAGACAAAGAAAGTGAACGTATGAGACAACACGAAATGCGTTTAAAGGAATTGGAATTATCAGCACAACGTGACCGAGAACATGCAGAAAGAATGATGTCTTTACAAGCACTACAATTGCAACAAGAGAAACAAGGCTCTTTTAAAGAAACTATAAAAGAAGCAATGGAAACACTAACAGGGTTTGGTATTGATCCAATGGATCTAGCAAATAAACTATTTAATGGTGGTGGAAATGATGGTGGTGGAACAGCAACAGAAATAATTGGTGCTATCACGTCTCTAGGTGGTAAGGTAGCAGAAGTTGTGAAAGAAAATGTCAAGGCACAAGGTAATATTCAAGCGATACAGACACAGGCACAAATGTTACAAAATAATCCTATGGCTTATGGTGGTATGTTGCCACAACAACAATTGTTAATGCAACAACAAATGGCACAACAACAACAATTCCAAGTTGATGATGAAGACGAAAGCGAAGAATACGAAGAACCTGTAATTAAACCTAAACAACAAAAACAAAAAGTAGAACAACCAAAAATTAATTTACCACTAGACGTACAAAAAAATGCTCGTAAATCTTTAAGACAATTGGCTGTAACCCTACCAAATACTCCAAATGAACAGTGGGAAGAATTAATTACTATGGCAATAGTTAATGAACCATCCATATACCATTACTGTCAGGCAGTATCCGTAGTATACGCTCTAAAAGAGACAGGTGCAGATGATCAATTAATTAATAAAATTATGTATGCCTTGCAACAATCATCACTTGTACCTAAAGACTTAAATTATGGAGCGTAACATGGAATATATACTTAAAGATGGAAGAACCTTGTATATCAAAGGTAAAAAGTTTGGTGTTGAAATTGCGAAAAATGCTATCATACTAGAAGTATTGGATAATGATAATAAATTTATTGTTGATCCCAAAGGACACCAATTAGATTTTACAGCGAATGAAATTGCTATATCCAAAGAACCATCACCTGTAGTATCATATAATGATATTATTAAAAACGATAAAATTAAGAATGATGAAATATTTTTTAAAGATTTTATTAGTGCGTGGGAAGTTAATTGGAGAATTGAAAATACAGATCAACCTGATAGAGTAAAATTACTAACTGATACCATGAATTATAATTCAGGTAGTATTTTTAGATACATAAAACATTATGGTGGGCTAACACACGCTATCATAAATCTAAATAAACTAGATAAAAATAATAAAGAAGATCGATTATACGCTCGATTACTAGCAGAAAACATTGCACAGGTGGGCAGTATAGTATGCCCACCGTTAAGTGAATTATTAGAATATCCATTTAAAATTTAACATAACAACAACATTACATTATATAGGAGCAAATTATGAATAATGAAGAATTTTACTGTGTGCTGTCAGGTGTGACACCACGTTCTGTCGGAGCAGATGAAGGTGACGAATTAGGGGAAATGCCTAGTGGTTGGATCAAATTAACTGTACAACGAAGATATGAGAATCCACAATGGGTACTCATACAGCAAATCAAGGCTACATCGGTAGATCAAATGCTATCCCAAATACCTGAAGAACAACAAGAAGATATGAGAGAAGTAATCCAATTACAAGTGGATGCAGTGTACTGTGGACTAGAAGATCGTGTTGGTCAATACATTACGGATGAAGAAGTTCGATATATTGCTGATCCTACAGATAATAGAGATTTATTTTCGGAAACAAAAATTTTATTAGATAAATTAGAGATTGATTTAGAAGATTTATCGCTTGCACTAGATGAACAAGAAGAAGAATAAAATTTTTATATCTACAGTATCCTTGTTATCGAAACCGTAAATAAAAATATATTTATATGCAAATTTATTTGAAAAAAATACAAAATAAATTTGCATATATAAAATAGATATGATAGTATAGTAGTATCACATACAGTGATAAACAAAATAACAAACAAGAGGTAATATGTTCATCAAAGTAACAAATAGTAACAATAGTATTTGCTATGTTAACGTAGCAAACATACAGTACGTGGAGAAACGAGACACAGAAAGCACGGCAAAAGAATGGAGAACACTTGCAGTGATAGTGTTTGGAGATAGTTCATCTATTCGGACACGAGAGAGTGCTGAAGATATTATGGAACTAATAGCAAAAGCAACAAAATAACAAACAAAGGGTGACTAAAAAAACCACACTTATACAGTGTGGTTTTTTTGTGTGATCGCTTGTATAGACAAATATGCTTTAATTTGGTATATATTTGTAATATTACAAATAAGGAAAACGATATGTCTGTGCATCCAATCAATAATCAATTGGCAGGAATGAAAGCCACCCAAGTTAATTTTGGAAATGGTGAAACAATACCAAAAATTTGGCATCTACCAACATGGAAACAGGGGGATGAAACTAAAAGAATTGCTGTATTACGTGATATAGCGATGAGAAGTGGCAGAGATCCACGTTTTGCTACAATGTGTGTTAATATTCTTAAAGCACACAATATACAGCCAAGAGATTACAAAGGTCAAGCAAATGCTTTGCTAAAATGGGTACAACATAACATATATTATGTAAACGAACCATCGGAGCGACTACAAGATCCTATATATACATTAAAGGTTGGATATGGCGATTGTGACGATATGGCTATCTTGTTGGCTACAATGTATGAATCAATCAAATTAGATTGGAGATATGTTTTAAGTGGGAAAGTTAAAGGTAAGGATACACGATGGATCGAAGGTACACCATTACCCAATGGCACATGGTCACATATTTATCTATTGGTGGGCTATCCACCATTCCAACCTAAAAAATGGCAATTTGCAGAGCCTACGCTTCGTGGCGTTGATCTTGGATGGGATATCATCCAATCAATAGAAAACGGTGAAAGAATATTACCTGAAATGGCAGGAACTGATACCGTAAATAATGATGAAGAACAGAAATTTTTCGATAAAATCAAAGAAAGAAAAGAGAAATTAAAGGAAAAATTTGATATAGAAAACATTGCAAGTGATGTAATTGTCGCATCAGTGGTTGCTGTCCTTACTTCTAAATTAGTAAATCTAATTGAAAAGAATTTCTTCAAAAAGAAAAAGAAAAAATAATATAAATAAAGCAACGTCAATCGTTGCTTTATTTATTTTTATGTACAGATATGTTATATTGAATTGTATAACTTTAATTAGGAGCGAACATGTCAAAAGAAGTAACAGCAGAATTTATAAATCAAAACACAGTAGAACGTGCATATAGACTAGCACAACAAATGCAACATAATGCAAATCGTGGATCATACTCGGAAAGACTAGAAGCAGAAGAATTTGCTTTTAGGGGAATGAGAGCAGTACGATCTAAAGATCACAGAACAATGATTGTTTTGGAACAGGCTACAGAAGTATTACATAAAATTTCAAACGAACAGTTTGGTCAATATCGTTTAAGAAGTGATATTCCTGAAAGTCACAGAGTAGAACCAACAGAAGTACAAATGTGGAGAGAAGCCTATAGAATGGCAGATCAAGGTACACCACTTGAAAATTTTAAATGGGTATATGGCTGTGCTGTCAAATTAGCCTATGGATTTTAATTTATGATTAGAGTATATCTTACAGAGAGTATACTTAATGTATTAATTGAGTATGTATATTGCATTACAGATCCTTTGCTAGCATTGATACGTAGGGCAGAGAATATATTAATTGATACACAATCGAATGAAATTCTTTGTGAAGTATATTCGGATGAATTGGAGCGATTAGCAGATATACAGCATTATTACGATAGAGAGAATAATTTACTGATTGTGGGAGAACAAGATATAATTTTACTTCTTAAATGCTTTAGTAGTAACTAGCGATCACTCAAAAATATCTTACATATTGCTATTTATTCTTTATATTAGTATAATCATATTGATACATTTATCGAAATAATTACCTATTGGAGAATATTGGCATGACAGAAAAACAATTAGTACAAAAAAGACAATCGCTTGTACTTGATCTACAATTGATTGATTCGCAATTAAAAAAAGAAAAAAAATTGCTTAAAAAAGCAAAATTGAAATCACAAAAGAAAAAATTACTTGCACAATTGGATGTTGTAAACAAAGAATTAGCAAAATTAAAAAAAGTTTTTACTGTAGTTAGACAAGGTCTACAACAATCAACAACACCCACAATTCCAACACGCTCCGTACAAGTTGCTCCTACTCTTGTACTTACAAAGCCTGTGCCACAACCAATGCCTTTAACTGTACCAAAATTATCACCACCGATATTTGTACCATCCGAAATAAAACCATCATTTGAAACAGCACCAACAACGGATGAAGTATTGGAAATTTCAACAGATACAATTTCAGTTGATAGCGATTCAAGCGATAGCGATAGTTCATTTGATTTAATGCAATTTGTAAGTGATAATAAAGTTGCTTTGGCAATTGGTGGAGCGATAGGAGCATGGTTCTTATTTGGTAGAAAATTAAAGTCAAATCCTAGAAAAAATCCTAGACGAAAAATGAAATTGCGTAAAAATAAAAAATCACATAGAAATAAACGAAGATCAGGATATCATCGTAGTTAATTCATAAATAGTATAAGGAGCGAAATACTATGAAAATTAATTCTTTTAAAATGCTACCGTTTGCTAAAGACTTATTAGAATTTTTACAAACAGGTCTAAATGACGGAACTATCATAATTAATGAATTCAATTTAACAATTGATGAAGATTTATGCAGAGAAAAAATATCACAAAAATTATTAGAAAAAATGATGACTTGGAAACCAAGTTACGAAAACAAGGAATTATTGGATGAAAAGACTAGACTTGCAGGAGCAAGATTTCTAGCAGGTATAGTCTTTTCATTACTTAAAGGATAAATATGTGGAAAAAAATAGATAGTCCTAGTGGTGAAGGTTCGCCAATTGTGACAAGATATAATTACGCTACAGGTGAATACATAAGACCATCACAATATGGAGAAAATATGCGTGTACAGAATATGCACAATTTAAGTGGACTAGATACTGAAATTGATACTTGGAATACTAGAATGGGAATTAAAGGTACTTCTCCTATGAGAAATTACATGATTGGTAATGGTAATTCTCCTATGGATCGTGGTGGTGCTAATTTATTTCCGTCACCAATATCTAATTTTGAATACCTAACTACAGGTGGATACCCACCACCATCAGCAATGCCACAAAATGCAAATATATATCCTGCAATGTTCGATCACCAAACAGGACAACGTATAGATCCACAATCATTTAGTAGTGGTCTAGTAAAACCTGTGTTTATCGACAAACATTCTGCTTCGAATTATGAAATTGAAGAACCAATGTTTGATGGGCTACCTGAATATTTGCGACCAAAGAAATCACAAAATTATGGTAGTGCAATGGCTTATCGTGATGTAAATGGTAGTGGTGGTTATAAATATAGACAATTCGCTGATGGATCTATACAGATACTTGCATCTTCTCGTGGTGGCGTAGGTACTATGGTATATCAAAGTAGTCCATATTGGCAAGCGATCACAAAAGAAATTGGTACTTACTCACAACCAAAACAACAAATACAGTTACAATCGCAAACAGCACAAAATTTATTAAATAAAGGACAAGAGTTTGCACAATCGGAAGAAGGTAAAAGTATTATAACATCTCTTTTTGATAGGTTTGTGTCGACACAAAGTGCAAAAACAGAACAACAAAAATTGCTTGCACAGCAAGCACAATCGGAACAACAAAGAATTGCACAAGATATGCAACCTAGTGCATTTCAAAAATCTTTGCCATACTT
>Ga0129333_10000714_pt1 | contig 28645 bp, 19 predicted proteins | sample CPB6_08_DNA_FD_94474 | JGI IMG/M metagenome (GOLD analysis project Ga0129333, IMG submission 94474) | Freshwater to marine salinity gradient microbial communities from Chesapeake Bay, USA - CPBay_Sum_0.6_0.8_DNA | ecosystem: Environmental > Aquatic > Marine > Coastal | place: USA: Chesapeake... | reverse complement strand
TCGATCTTGAAATATTTGGTGCCGTTGTAATACGCCGGGCCCTGGAAGGCATAGCTCTCGACGCTGAACATCGAGCGCTCGACCGGCTTGTCGTCCCGCAGGATCTGGGCGTACGAGGCGGCGCGCCACGATGCTTCGCCGCGGTTTTCGATTTTATATTCGAGATCGACACGATAAGAGCCGCGCCGGAAAACGTAGGTCTTGGTGACAGTAACCACGCCCCGCGCATCGACCCAGGTCAAGGGCACGCGCAATTCGTCGGCGCCCTCCGACAGCGCAAAGCGTGTTTGTGGCGCAGTAAACGCCTCGAGATGCGTCGGCTGTGCGGATCCGTCGGCGTCGGTCAGTCCGGTCTGTATGAAATAAAAATGCTGACTCGCCGAATTGAGGAGCCTTACCCGCTCATCCGCTCCCTTCACGAGCGGATATCGCAACAGATCCGCGCGGATCAGATCGCCGCCGCGCAAGCTCACATCGAGATCGAGCACATCGGTGGTGATGCGGACGAACCCGAGTGTCGCAGGTGGCAGCGCGTTGGCAGCCTCGTCCGTCAAAGCCGCCGGCGCGGGCGTCGAGGCCACCGGCGCGGCAGGGGTTGCGGCCATCGTGTCCGGGGCGGCGACGGGAGGATTCGCCTGCGGAACGGTTGCTGCGAGCTGTCCACCGCCGGTCGGTGCTGCTGCGACAGATGTCGGGGAAGGCGGCGTCGCGTAGTCGCGCTGCCAGGTTTCGTAATTGATCCATAGCGCGAGCACGAGGCCGAGCCAAAGAAACATTCGAGCGTTGGTGGAAGTCACGGGAACGATCGTCTCTGCAGGGTCAGGAAAGGGAACGCGGCGGCACGGGGTCGTAACCGCCGTCGTGGAATGGGTGGCAACGCCCGAGTCGCCGTAGCGCCAGCCAGCTGCCGCGCCAAACCCCGTGGGTGTCGATCGCCTCGATCGCGTACTGCGAGCAAGACGGATGGAAACGACAGGTCGGGCCGCGCCACGGACTTACGACGAGCTGGTACGCGCGAATCAGCGTGCGGAGGATGATGCGCATGAAGTCGATGCTACCTTTTGCCAGAGACCTTCGAGGCTCTGACGAATTCGCTCGGACGACGCCCCGCGCGCCGCAGCGCGCGCGCCGACGATGATGTCTACGGCGGGCAGTCGTTGCCGGGCGTGCCGGAACGATTCGCGAATTATGCGACGAAGTTTGTTGCGAGCGACGGCGTTGCCGATGATTTTCGCGCCGATGGCAAGCCCGAGCCGGGGTGTCCCCGCGCTGTTCGGGCTCACGGACACTGAGAAGCAAGGATCGCCGAGTCGCTTTCCGCGGCGATAGGCGGTCTCGAAATCGGTCTTGCGAAGCACCCGGCAGGACGCCGGGAACCTCAGGCGGGAAAGATTCGCGTCCGGGATCAGGGGATCAGCTTCTTGCGGCCCTTGGCGCGGCGGCGAGAAAGAACCTTACGGCCGTTGGCCGTAGCCATACGGGCGCGAAACCCGTGGGTGCGGGCGCGGCGGACCTTGCTGGGCTGGTAGGTGCGTTTCATGTTGGCGTCACCGGGAAAAAAGGTCGCAGAGGGTAAGCAGGGGGTCCCGTGGTGTCAAGCCAGAAAAGATATCCACAGGCACCGCGACCGGTATATTCTCTCCATCCCCTTTTGTCAGTCACGAACCACCCCGGACCAGTCTAGGGAGGCCGGTAGTCGCGTGGATGCGCCGCTTTGGAATCGCTGTTTGCGGATGCTCGAGTCCGAGCTTCCGGACACCCAATTCAACACTTGGGTGCGGCCGTTGCAGGCGGTGGAGTCGGCAGCGGATTTACGGCTGTTCGCCCCCAATCGGTTCGTAGTCGACTGGGTCAACACCCACCTGCTCGCGCGTCTCGAGTCGTGGCTCGCCGGCGAAGTCGGCGCCTCGGCGCCGAAAATTTCTCTGGTCGTCGGTGAAAAGCCCGAATCGGCGCCCTCGCCCGCCGCTGAAACGGATGCGCTGGGCGAAGCCTTGCGCGCCGGCCGGCGCAGCAAGGTCGAGGTGGTCGGGGGCCGCCTGAATCCGGATTCGACTTTTGCGAATTTCGTGGTCGGCAAGAGCAACCAACTCGCCAAGGCTGCGGCGCAACAAGTCGGGGAAAACCCTGGAAAAGCCTACAACCCGCTCTTTATCTACGGTGGCGTCGGCTTGGGAAAAACACACCTGATGCACGCGGTAGGCCACGCAATACTCGCTGGCAAGCCCGCTGCGAGAATCGCGTACGTCCATTCGGAAAGGTTCGTCAGCGACATGGTTAAAGCGTTGCAGCACAACCAAATGAACGAGTTCAAAGCCGCTTATCGATCGCTCGATGCGTTGCTGATCGATGACATCCAGTTCTTTGCCGGCAAGGAACGTTCGCAAGAGGAGTTTTTCCACACGTTCAACGCTCTCCTCGAAGGTCAGCAGCAAGTGATCCTGACCTGCGACCGCTACCCAAAAGAGGTCGAGGGCTTGGAGGAGCGGTTGAAATCGCGTTTTGGTTGGGGTTTGACCGTTGCGATCGAACCGCCCGAACTCGAAACCTGCGCTGCGATCCTCATCAGTAAGGCCGCCGCCGCCGGGGTGACGTTGAGCCAGGACGTCGCGCTATTTATCGCCAAACGAATCCGCTCGAACGTGCGCGAGCTCGAGGGTGCTTTGCGCCGAGTCATCGCCAATTCCCGTTTCACCGGGCAGCCCATCACGGTCGATTTCACCAAGGAAGCGTTGCGGGACTTGCTCACGCTGCAGGAACGCCTCATCACAGTGGAGAACATCCAGAAGACCGTTGCCGACTATTTCAAGTTGCGGGTCGCCGATTTGCTCTCCGAGCGTCGTAGTCGCTCCGTTGCGCGTCCGCGGCAGATCGCCATGGCGCTCGCCAAGGAGTTGACCCGTCACAGCCTGCCGGAAATCGGCGATGCCTTCGGTGGCCGCGACCATACGACCGTGCTGCATGCCTGCAAGCGCATCCGCGAACTTCGCGACACGGAACAACGAATCGCCGAGGACTATTCCAACCTGTTGAGAACCTTGACGGGTTGATGTTGGAAACTTGTGGATGTTTTCGGCGACGGAAATCATTCACAATCCGCACACAAGGAGTTCGCCGGATGTTCGTGCGGTCCTGCACCGCTCGTGATTCGCCAAGGTACTGAAAACACCGATTTTTCCAGGGTTTTGCAGACTTTCACAGGCTCTATAAACACTACAATTCTTCTTTCTTAATCAATACCGAGATTTATGAAAATCACCGCCACCCGCGAAGAGATCCTCGGTCCCGTCCAGAACGTGATCGGTGTCGTCGAACGTCGACAGACCATGCCGGTGCTGTCGAATGTGCTGTTGAGCGCCAGGAACAATCGTCTGAGTGTCACCGGCACCGACCTCGAGGTGGAACTCGTGAGTTCGGTGTCGCTGAAAGTCCAGTCGCCGGGAGATGTCACCGTTCCTGGGCGCAAATTGCTCGACATACTGCGATCGCTCGCCGAGGGTGTGTCGGTGACGGTTGCGGTGGAGAGCGATCGGTTGGTGGTGCGCGCAGGCCGCAGCCGCTTCACGCTCTCCACGCTTCCTGCCGCAGAATTCCCCGTGGTCGAGGAAATCAACGCGCAGCAGATCTTGAAGTTGCCGCAAGCGGAGTTTCGTAGGCTCATCGACAAAGTACATTTTTCGATGGCCCAACAAGATGTTCGGTATTACCTCAACGGCATGCTCCTCGAATCGGAGGGCGGTCGACTTCGCGCGGTCGCAACGGACGGCCACAGGCTGGCGCTCGCCGAGGCGACGCTCAATGAGCGGGTGACCGGCAAGCAGCAAGTCATTTTGCCGCGCAAGGGCGTGTTGGAATTGCAGCGTATGCTCGGCGGCGACGGGGATGTCGAGCTTTCGGTTGGTACGAATCACGTTCGCTGCGAGATTGGCGAAATTCGCTTCACTTCGAAGCTCATTGACGGCCGATTTCCTGAGTACAGTAGGGTTATCCCGGCTAATGCAAAGCGCATAATCGACGCAGATCGCGGATTATTGCGGCAAAGTCTGCAAAGAACGGCGATTTTGTCGAATGAGAAATATCGAGGCGTTCGGCTGAATATCAAACCCAAGTTACTGACGCTCCAGGCCCACAACCCGGAGCAAGAAGAAGCCGAGGATCAGATCGAAGTTGAATATGCGGGCGAGGAAATCGAAATCGGTTTCAATGTCACCTACGTCCTCGACGCGTTGTCCGCCATCGACACAGAGCGGGTCAACATCGCACTGACCGACGCCAACAGCAGCTGCTTGATCACTGCCGCCACAGCGGACGGCTCCAAATACGTGGTCATGCCGATGCGGCTCTGAGCAAGCGGATGTCGCTTGCGGAGCTGACCGTCGAAAATCTCCGCTGCATCGAAAAAGCAGAACTGGGGTTCGGGCGGGGGACTCAGCTGATCCTCGGAGCCAATGGCGCTGGAAAAACCTCCCTCCTGGAGGCGATCTTTCTGTTGGGCCGCGGACGCTCTTTTCGTACCCGGGTGAACGAGCGACTGATTCGCCACGGCCAAACTGCCGCTCGGGCGGTCGGAGCGGCACGAGCGGAGCCCCAAAATCGACGCATCGGCATCGAAATAAGGCGGGGGGGCGACGAGAAAGGCAGCACCCTGAGCAGACTCGACGGGCAGGATACCCGTAGTTTCGCCGAGCTGGCCGTGGCGTTCCCGGTCCAGGTGATGGATCCGGACGCCCACAAGCTCATCGAGGAGAGTGCCGCGCGACGACGTCGGTGGCTGGATTGGGCGGTGTTCCACGTGGAACAACCCTTCGTGGGCACTTGGTCCCGATACCAGCGCGCGCTACAGCAGCGAAATGCAGCGCTGAGAGCGGGGCGGGGGGAGTTCCGGATCTGGGACCCCGAACTGGCGAGGGACGGAGAAGCCATGACTGCCGCCCGGGAGCGGGTGGCAGCCTCGCTAGTGCCATACTGGGCTGATCTCTCGGCAGAGCTCACGGGGATAGACATCAGCCTAACCTTTCAGCCGGGCTGGGATCGACGGGCCGAATTGGCCGTCGCCCTTGCGGCGAGCGCGGCGCGAGATCAGGAACGACGCAGTACCCAAACCGGGCCGCACCGGGCCGACGTGGTCTTGAAGGTTCGCGGCAAACCCGCGCGCGAGGTGCTTTCGAGGGGGCAACAGAAGCTTGCGGCCGTCGCGCTCAATCTCTGCCAACTCGAATATCTCGCGCGCGAATTCGGTCTGCACCCGACCGTTCTGATGGACGATCCATCAGCAGAGTTGGACCGACAAAGACTGACGACTTTCATCGCGCGAGTGGAGCGTCTCGAAACACAAATCATCGTCACCGCGCTCGACCGCGACACCCGACTATTCGAGGCTCCGGAACACGTGTTTCACGTGGAACAGGGGAGGGTGATTCGGGTATAATTTAGCATCACTCGCCCGGGCCTACGCATGTCTGAAGCAGACGTCTACGATTCGAGTAAAATCAAGGTCTTAAAGGGCCTCGACGCGGTCCGAAAACGCCCGGGAATGTACATCGGCGACACCGATGACGGGTCCGGTCTTCATCACATGGTTTTCGAGGTCGTCGACAACTCCATCGACGAGGCTTTGGCGGGCCATTGCAACCGCGTGGTGGTCACGATTCACGCTGACGAATCGGTCACCGTCGAAGACAACGGGCGCGGCATTCCGGTCGATATCCACGCCGAAGAAGGCCGTTCTGCCGCCGAAGTGATCATGACCGTTCTGCACGCCGGCGGAAAATTCGACGACAGTTCGTACAAGGTCTCGGGCGGTTTGCACGGTGTCGGTGTTTCGGTCGTGAACGCGCTGTCCGACGTGCTGCATTTGACGATCCATCGGGACGGCAAGTTGCACAAGCAGGAATATCACCTCGGCGAACCCGTGGCACCGCTCGCTGCGGTCGGCTCGACGGACAAGACCGGCACCAGCGTACGCTTCAAGCCTAGCCCGACCATCTTCACCAACATTCAGTTCGACTACGACGTGCTCGCCAAGCGCTTGCGAGAATTGTCGTTCCTGAACTCGGGTGTCTGCATCGAGCTCGTCGACGAGCGCGAGAACAAGAGCGACGTGTTCCAACACGAAGGCGGCCTGCAGGCTTTCGTCAAGCACCTGAACCGCGCCAAGCAGTCGATTCACGACAACGTTTTTTGGTTTCGCACTCAGGAAGGCTCGATCGGTGTCGAGGTGGCGATGCAATGGAACGATTCCTACCAGGAATCGATGTTCTGCTACACGAACAACATCCCGCAGAAAGACGGCGGAACGCATCTCGCAGGCTTCCGCGCTGCGTTAACGCGCACGCTCAACGATTACATCGAGAAAGAAGGGATCGCCAAACGCGAAAAAGTGCCGACGACGGGTGACGATGCGCGCGAGGGCTTGACCGCAATCCTCTCGGTAAAATTACCGGACCCGAAGTTCTCGTCGCAGACGAAAGACAAGCTCGTCTCCTCGGAAGTGAAAGGCGTGGTCGAGACCACCGTCGCGCAGAAATTCTCGGAATTTTTGCTAGAGCGGCCGCAGGAAGCGAAGGCGATCGCCGGCAAGATCATCGAGGCTGCGCGTGCCCGCGAGGCGGCGCGCAAGGCGCGCGAACTGACGCGGCGTAAGGGTGCGCTCGACATCGCAGGGCTGCCCGGGAAGCTCGCCGACTGTCAGGAAAAGGATCCAGCGCTCTCCGAACTGTTCATCGTCGAGGGTGATTCGGCAGGCGGATCCGCCAAGCAGGGCCGAGACAGGCGCACGCAGGCGATCCTGCCGCTCAAGGGCAAGATCCTCAACGTCGAGAAAGCGCGCTTCGACAAGATGCTCTCGTCCGCCGAGGTCGGCACGCTCATCACCGCGCTCGGTTGCGGTATCGGGCGCGACGAATTCGACGTCGAGAAACTGCGCTACCACCGTATCATCATCATGACCGACGCCGACGTCGACGGCAGTCACATCCGCACGCTGCTGCTGACGTTCTTCTACCGCCAGCTGCCGCTGCTGATCGAGCGCGGCCACATCTACATCGCGCAGCCGCCGCTGTACAAGGTCAAGCGCGGCAAGCAGGAGATGTACGTCAAGGATGACACCGAGCTCAATGCGATGCTGCTCAACGCGGCGCTCGAAGAGTCGGAACTGCACCTCAATTCGTCGGCGCCGCCGCTGCGCGGCGCGGGACTAGAGACGCTCGCCCGGCACTACGTCGAAGTTCAGGGAATCATCGAGCGACTCTCGCGCCGCTACGATGCGCGTCTCCTCGAACAGCTGCTGTACGTGCCCGTCGTTTCCTCGAGCGATTTCGATCGCTCGGAGTGGCTGAGGGCTTGGGCTGCCGATCTGCGCGGACGATTGGACGCCGCCGCGGACGGCAACGCCGCTTACCAACTCGATTTCCAGCCCGCTGCGAGCAGCCAGGGCGTGGCGAGAATACACCTCGTCAAGTACGAGCACGGCAGTCGCATCGACAAGTACCTCACACGCGATTTCTTTGACTCGGCCGAATACCAGCGCATCGCCGAACTGGCACGTACGCTCGCAGGACTCATCGGTGAGGGCGCGTTCGTCAAGCGGGGCGAGGCGAGGCGAGACGTCACGACCTTCAAGCAGGCGATCGACTGGCTGTTCGAACTCGCCAAGCGCGGGCAGTCGATTCAACGCTACAAGGGTCTCGGAGAGATGAATCCCGATCAGTTGTGGGAAACGACCATCAACCCCGAAACCCGACGGCTTATGCAGGTTCGCATCGAAGATGCCGTCGCGGCAGACGAGGTGTTCACGACGCTGATGGGCGATGAGGTCGAGCCGCGGCGAGAATTCATCGAGAAGAACGCGCTCGCCGTATCGAATCTAGACGTCTGACCGGGCGTCGTAGCCAGACGTCTCAAATCAGGCGTCGTAGCCCGGCGATTCACGCGCCAGCCTGCGCAAGAGACCCGGCCAGGCGAGTTTCCCGGCCAGGGGGCCCATCATCAGCATCTGTGTTTTCACCTCGTCACGTGCCGATTGCGGCGCATGACGTACGCCGGCGGAGCCCGCCGAGAGCGCCATGACCTGTTGCTGACAGGCACGCTCGAGCATGAAAAGCCCCAGAAACGCGTCGCTCGCCGTACCGCCGAGGGCGAGCGTCCCGTGGTTGCGTAACAGCAGCAAAGATTTATCACCGAGATCGGCGACGATCCGTTGTCGCTCGTCGAGATTCAGAGCGATGCCTTCGTAGTCGTGATAGGCGAGGCTGGGCAGAACGATGAGCGCATGCTGCGTGAGCGGTAGCAGCCCCGCCTCCTGTGCCGACACCGCGACCCCGGCGTCGGTGTGCACGTGGATCACGAAATGCGCGTCGGCGCGGGCGGCGTGTATCGCCGAGTGGATGGTGAAGCCCGCAGGATTGATCGGATGGGGGTTGTCGTCCACCTTGCGTCCGTCCAGATCGATCTTCACGAGACTCGAGGCAGTGATCTCGCCGAAATACCAGCCGTAGGGGTTGATCAGAAAATGGGCTTCGGCTCCCGGCACGCGTGCCGAGATGTGGGTGAAGATGAGATCGTCCCAGCCGTGCAGGGCCACCAGTCTGTACAGCGCGGCGAGATCGACGCGTGCCTGCCACTCTTGCGGCGAATATCGCTCTGCAACGGGGCTTGGCGAAGCATTCATGGGCGCGCTCTCCGCAGGGCAGTGAAAAGAATCGGACCTTCGCTGAAGAATACGCTCTCCGGTGCGACAATCGCAGCATGAGCGCGACCATCCTCCAGCAATTACCCGTCGGGCAACACGTCGGCATCGCATTTTCCGGCGGCCTGGACACGAGCGCAGCCGTGCATTGGATGCGCGCCCACGGGGCCTTGCCCTGTGCCTATACGGCGAACCTCGGTCAGCCCGACGAGACAGATTACGAAGCGATCCCGAAACGCGCGCTAGCGCTAGGTGCGACGAAGGCGCGTCTTATCGACTGCCGCGCGCAACTCGTGGCGGAGGGTATCGCCGCGATCCAAAGCGGCGCGTTCCATATCTCCACGGCCGGCGCGACGTATTTCAACACTACGCCGCTCGGGCGCGCCGTAACTGGCACCGCGCTCGTGCTTGCGATGCGCGAGGACGGTGTCGACATCTGGGGCGATGGCAGCACCCACAAGGGCAACGACATCGAGCGATTTTATCGCTACGGCCTACTCGCCAATCCGGCGCTGCGCATCTACAAGCCCTGGCTAGATCCGCAGTTCATCGCCGAGCTCGGCGGACGTCGTGAAATGTCCGAATATCTTCAGCGGGCCGGTCTCGATTACCGCATGAGTGCCGAGAAAGCGTATTCGACCGATTCGAACCTACTCGGTGCGACTCACGAAGCCAAAGATTTGGAGTTCCTCGACCGCGGAATCGACATCGTGCAGCCGATCATGGGCGTACCGTTCTGGCGCGGGGACACGGCGATCAGCGCCGAGACCGTGAGCGTACGTTTCGAGGCTGGTCGACCGGTGGCGATCAACGATCGTAGTTTCGCCGACGAGCTCGCGCTCTTCGAGGAGGCCAATCGCATCGGTGGTCGACATGGACTCGGTATGAGCGACCAGATCGAAAATCGCATCATCGAGGCGAAGAGCCGTGGCATTTACGAGGCGCCGGGGATGGCGCTGCTCTTCATCGCCTACGAGCGCTTGGTCACCGCGACGCACAACGAAGACTCGATCGAGCAGTACCGCAACAACGGCCGACGTATCGGCCGGTTGTTGTATCAGGGACGCTGGTTCGACCCGCAATGCCTGATGCTGCGCGAGAGTGCGCAGCGCTGGATCGCCCGAGCCATCACTGGTGAGGTGACGCTCGAGCTGCGACGTGGCAACGACTGGTCGATTCGCGATACTCGCGGACCGCACCTCAGCTATCACCCGGAGCGGCTTACGATGGAGAGGGGCGAAGGCATGTTCACGCCTGCCGATCGCATCGGTCAGCTGACCTTGCGCAACATGGACATCGCCGATACCCGCGAGAAGCTGCAGGTCTACGGACAGGCGGGGCTGCTCGAAGATGAGACGACGCCGCAGTTTCGACTCGGCGACGACGACTGACCGAGCATTCCGCTCGCCGGTGCTGCTCACCGGACCACCCCACGGCGGGCTAATCCACGGCGCGGCGTCGCAACAGGTCGACGACGCGTCGCCGCAGCTCGGTCGCCGGGAGATCGACCAGATCGCGGGCGAGTTCGCCGACGACGCGCCGCCGTGTTTCGCGGGGCAGATGGCTATGAAGTTCTGCAAGCAAGCGCGGCGAGGCGACGAGTAGCACACCGTCACCGTTGTTCTCGCGGGCTGCGGTCGACACCCGGGCGGCGAGCTCGCGGGCGAAGCGCTCGGTGGCATGCTGCTTGTGGCTGCGTCGTGGCTGAAACGCAGTGCTGCGAGCGCCGAGGCCGTCGTTCGGAGCGCCGATTCTGACGAGCATGCGTCCGGGCGCATCGGCGCCGAGGTCGCGGTTGTGTTTTTCGGTATGTTCGTTGAGCACTGTCTCGATCGGTTTCAACACTTGCTCGGGACCGCTCAGTTCGAACACTTTGGCGTGCCGCGAGTCCGCGACGAAGACGGTGAACGTGCTCATGCGCGTGACTCTGGCGGTGCGACGGGTCCACACTGTGCGACGGGCGCCGTGATAAAACGACCCAGAGGACGATTTTTGCCGATGATCGATAAACTCTTCATCACCGCCGACTCCCTGCTGACCGATTCCTTCGAGCTTGCCGCACGCATTTTCGACGATGGCTATCGTCCCTCGTTCATCGTCGCGCTCTGGCGCGGTGGCGCACCGATCGGCATCGCCGTCCAAGAGTGGTTGGAGCACCGCGGCGTCAGCACCGATCACATCGCAGTGCGTACCTCGAGTTACCGCGGGATCGACCATCAGGAAAAAACGGTGAGGGTCCACGCGATGGACTATCTCGTCTCGCACGTGACCCCTCAGGATCGCCTGCTCATCGTCGATGACGTATTCGACTCGGGGCGCAGTCTCGAGGCCGTCATCGACGAACTGCAACGTCGCTGCCCCGACAATCATCCGAGGGAGGTGCGTATCGCCACCGTGTATTACAAGCCGATGAGAAATCGCAGTCGACTGAAACCCGATTGGTTCGTACACGCAACCGAGCGCTGGCTCGTTTTTCCGCACGAGCTTGTGGGCCTGACCGAGCAGGAGATTGCGACGAACAAACCAGCGGCGCAGCGCCGCCGCTGAAATACTTGGCCTCTAGAACGATTAGCTGCGCGCGTATCGCGGCGGAACGCGCAGTTGTCCTTCGCGCTCGAAACGCGCTGCGATGCGCAGCAAGCGATCTTCCGCATGACGCGGAGCGACGAGTGTCATGCCGACCGGCAATCCCTTGACGAGGCCGATCGGCAGCGTCAGGCTCGGATAGCCGGCGATGGCTGCGGCCGAACCGAGCGAGGAGCCCCCTCCGTCGCGACGATCGCCGAGCACGGGATCGATAAGCGCTGCTGGTCCGTTGCCCGGTGCCACCAACACGTCGACACCGAGCTCACGAAACAACGTTTCGAGGCCCAGGACATCGACACGCTCTCTGAGTTCGGCGATCGCATCGAGATAGGTTTTGTCTGTCAGTGGACCTTTATCGAGAGCCATCTCGAAGATTTCTTGACCGAAGAGCGCCAGTTCGCGCTCGGCGTTGCGACGGTTGAATTCGACGAGCTCTGCAAGCGAACGCACCGAGGTCTGCTCGGCGCTCAGATCGCCGAGGTAATTATCGATCGCCGCCTTGAATTCGTAGAGCAGCGCGGTGAATTCCGCGTTTCCGGCGTCGCGGAAGCCGCGCGGCAATACGGCATCGACGACTTCGACACCCGTACGGCGCCATACGTCGATCGCCGCGAGATACAGCGACTTCGCTTCCTTGCGGATCGAGTCGGGCGGTGCGCAGATGCCGATCCGAAATTCGTTGCTCGGCGCGACACTCGCTGCAGCGGCGACCCGGGGCTGCTCGTAGATCATGCTTGCGACTGCGAGCGCATCCGCTACGGTGCGTGCCATCGGACCCGCCACGTCCTGCCGCGGCGAGATCGGTACGATGCCGGCGCCGCTCACCGCACCGAGCGTCGGTTTCAGACCGACCAGTCCGCAGAGTGCCGATGGCGAAAGGATCGAACCGTCGGTTTCGGTGCCTATGGATACGGCACAGAAGCTGAGCGCTGCTGCTGTGGCCGAGCCCGAGCTCGATCCCGATGGATTGCGCGCCGGGTCGTAGGGGTTGCCCGTTTGACCACCGACGGCGCTCCAGCCGCTGCTCGAGAGCGTCGAGCGGAAATTCGCCCACTCGCTGAGATTGGTTTTGCCGAGCACTATCGCGCCCGCGGCGCGCAGCCGAGCGACGAGCGGCGCGTCGACACGATGAAAAGCATTGGCGAGAGCGAGCGAGCCCGCGGTGGTCGGCAGCGGATCGCGAGTCGCGATATTGTCCTTCACCAGGATCGGTATACCGTGCAGGGGGCCGCGAATCTTGCCGCTGCGCCGTTCAGCGTCGAGCATGCGCGCGTGTTCCAGCGCTTCGGGATTCACCGCGATCACCGAGCGGAAGCACGGACCCGAGGCATCGAGACGCGCGATTCTCGCAAAGTAGGCCGTCACTAACGCTGCCGAGTTGAGGTTGCCTCCGAGTTGCTCCTGCAGGGTGGCGATATCGAGTTCGGTAGGATCGAAGTCTGCCGCCCGCGCCCGCTCGTCCGCGTTCGTACGCTCGTGATTCAGGGCGAGGAGCGTGGGCAGGGATGCGCCCAGAAAATCACGTCTGCGCATGTGAACCCTCGCTATGTCCGCAACGGATCTTCTCGACGGTGTTTTCGATCCATGCCTGCGCTTGCGCGTTGATTTCGCGCGGATCTCTCCCGGCGGCATCGATCGGCGGCCCGACGATCACGCGAATGCATCCCGGCTTTTTGAAAAGGCCTCGCCGCGGCCAAAAATATCCTGCATCGTGCGCGACCGGCACTACCTTGCAGCCCGTTCGGCTTGCGAGTAGCGCTCCGCTGACGCCGTAGCGACGGGTTTCACCGGCAGCGACGCGAGTCCCTTCTGGAAAAATGAGAATCGACAGCCCGTCGGCAAGCCGTGCGGAGCCTTGCGCAACGACCTGATTGACCGCAGAGCCGCCTGCACCGCGATTCACGGCGATCGAGCGCAGCAAGGAAAGCCCCCAACCGACGAAAGGGATGTACATGAGTTCGTGCTTGAGCACGATCACCTTGGGCGGGCCGACAAGAAATTGTCCGAAGGTCTCCCACGCCGAGGAATGCTTCCAGTACGCGATATGCGGTTCGGCGGGGATGTTCTCCAGCCCCTCGACGACATAATCGAGCCGACAGGTGATACGCAACACGTCGAAAATCCGCTGCGCGTACCACTCGATGAGTCCGAAGCGCTTGTCGAGAGGCAGGAAGCCGCCGACGATCACGAAAAACGCGGCGTAAGAAAGCGTCCAAAGAAAAAGAAAAACGGTGAAGACGAAAGACTTCAGGCCTTGCACGACGACGGCCGCCTCATCCTGGCAAGCGCGAGAAATCCGCAACGCCGGCGAACAAGCCGCGGATGCGCGCAACCAGCGCGAGCCGATTGGCACGCAACGCGGCATCAGGATCGTTCACCATCACATCGGTGAAGAACGCATCGATGGCAGGCCGCAAGCCGGCGAGCCTCGAGAGTGCGGCATCGTAACGGCGACCCGTCACGTCCGACTCGACGCGCGCCGCAATAGACTCGATCGCCGCATGCAAAGACTTTTCTGCCTCGACCTGCAGCAGAGAGGCGTCGACCCTGGCGGGTACGGCAGCGAGGTCGGACTTGCGCAAGATATTGGCGATGCGCTTGTTGGCTGCAGCGAGACTTTCTGCTTCCGGACGTTCACGAAAGGCGGCGAGCGCACGCATCCGAGCATCGAAGTCGAGAGGGCGAGAGCCGCCGGCGGCGAGTACGGCGTCGAAGGATTCGGCCGGGTAACCCGCCTCCAAGTAATGAGCTCGCATGCGCTCCTGAATGTACGCGAGGACTTCTTCGGCGGTACCGTCGGCTTTCACCGGTTGCGAATCGACGGCCGCGGCGATCAGTTTCGCGAGCTCGAGATCGAGTTTGCGCTCGAGGAGGATGCGGAACACCCCGATCGCGGCGCGGCGCAGTGCGAATGGGTCTTTGGTGCCGGTCGGCTTCTGGCCGATGGCGAAAATGCCGGCGAGCGTGTCGAGTTTGTCGGCTAGCGCGACGGCCACACCCACCGGGTTCGAGGGCAGCGCATCGCCGGCGCCGCGTGGTTGATAGTGCTCGCGCACTGCAGCAGCCACCTCCGCCGTTTCGCCGTCTGCAGCCGCGTAGTACGCGCCCATCACTCCTTGCAGCTCCGGAAATTCTCCGACCATTGCCGAGAGCAGGTCGCATTTGGCGAGTTCGGCGGCGCGGATGGTCTGCGCCACCTCGGCTCCGACTTCCGGCGCGACAATCTTCCCGAGTGCCGCGACGCGTCGCACCTTGTCGCCGACGGAGCCTAGTTTGGCCTGGAAGGTGACACGATCGAGCGCGGTACGGGAGGCCGCGAGGGGCTGACGACGATCTTGCTGCTGGAAGAATGCGGCATCGGAAAGCCGCGGGCGCACGACACGCTCGTTGCCTTCACGTACCCGCTGCGGCTCTCGGCTCTCGATGTTGCTGACCGTGATGAACCACGGCGAGAGCGTGCCGTCCGCGCTCTCAACGGCGAAATATCTTTGATGCTCCTGCAGCGTCGACAGTAGCACCTCGCGCGGCAGCGCCAGGAAGCGCTCATCGAATCGACCCTCGAGCACTACCGGCCATTCGACGAGCGCGGTGACCTCGTCGAGTAAATCGCCATCGAGCACCGCGCGGCCGCCGAGCGCTTGCGCTTTGGCGGCTACGTCCGTGCGAATGCGTTCACGACGCTCAGCGAAGCTTGCGATCACGAAGCCCTTTGTCCGCAACGTTTCGGCATACGCCGCTGGCGTGGCGAGCGCGATCTCACCCGGTGCGTGGAAGCGGTGGCCACGGGAGTGGGCGCCGGCGTCGGTGTCGAGGAGGCGCGCGGACAGTACGTCGTCGCCGAAGCGTAGGACCAGCCAGTGCACGGGACGCACGAATTCGGCCTCGCTCGAACCCCAGCGCATACGTTTCGGGATCGGCAAGGCCTCGAGTGCCGCCCGAACGATGTCAGGTAGCAGCGAGGCGGTCGCAGCACCCGGCTTAGTACCCTCGAAATAAAGGAACTCGCCTTTGCCCTCCGTGATACGCGTGAGCGCATCGACGGTCACGCCACAGGACTCGGCGAAGGCCGTGGCTGCACGCGTCGCGGCGCCCTGCTTGTCGAAGGCTGCATTCACCGGCGGGCCACGGCGCTTGAGCGCCTGTTCGGGCTGCCTCACCGGCACGGCGCGGACGAGTACGGCGAGTCGGCGCGGTGCGGCGTAGGAGACGAGCTCACCGTGTTGCAGTTGGGCGGCGGCGAGACCGGAACGGATTCCCTCTGCGAGTGCACGCTCTAGTTCAGGTAATGCGAGCGGCGGTAACTCTTCGGTGCCGAGCTCGAACAGGAAATCGCGCACGCTCACGGCTTCGCTCCGGCGTCGTGCGCCATCGGGCTGCGCGCCATCGGGAAGCCGAGCGCCTCACGACTGTCGTAGTAAGCCTGGGCGACGCCGCGAGCGAGTGTGCGTACGCGCAGGATGAATCTTTGACGCTCGGTGACCGAGATGGCCCGTCGTGCATCGAGCAGGTTGAAGGTGTGAGAGGCCTTGAGCACCTGCTCGTAGGCGGGCAGGGCGAGCTTGGCTTCGAGCAGGCGCGCACACGCCGCCTCGTGTTCGTCGAACTGGCGGAACAGCGTGTCGACATCGGCATGCTCGAAGTTGTAGGCGGACTGTTCGACTTCGTTTTGGTGATAGACGTCGCGATAGGTGACGCGTCCCCGCGGTCCGTCGGTCCACACGATGTCGTACACGCTGTCGACGCCCTGCAAATACATTGCGAGGCGCTCGAGTCCGTAGGTGATCTCGCCGGTCACCGGACGACAGTCGAGGCCGCCGACCTGCTGAAAGTAGGTGAACTGCGTGACTTCCATGCCGTTCAGCCACACCTCCCAGCCGAGTCCCCAGGCGCCGAGCGTCGGCGATTCCCAGTTGTCCTCGACGAAACGAATATCGTGGGTGAGCGGGTCGAAGCCGAGCATCTTCAAAGAGCCGACGTAGCGGTCGAGGATGTCGAGCGGCGAGGGTTTGATGACGACCTGGAACTGGTAATAGCGCTGCAGACGGAACGGATTGTCACCGTAGCGGCCGTCGGTCGGCCGTCGCGACGGCTGCACGTATGCCGCACTCCACGGTTCGGGTCCTATCGAGCGCAGAAAGGTCGCGGTGTGGAAGGTGCCCGCACCCATCTCCATGTCGTAGGGCTGCAGGATCACGCAGCCCTGGTCCGACCAGTACTGCTGCAGGGCGAAGAGGAGTTCCTGGAACGTGCGGGCCATGGGTCCTGAGCATGCGGCCACAGCCGCGGTCGGTCGACGAGGCCGCAAGTATACCGGCTCGAGACGCAGACTCGTGGTGCGAGCGCGCGGTATCCACTAGCATCCCTGGAGTCACGAGCGGGGGATGCATGACGACAGCGACGGAGCGCGCCGATGCGCGCGAGGGCATCAAGGTCGGGCTGTGGGAACTCTCCCCCGGAGTCGAGCGGTCGAATTTTTATGCGCTATTGGGCGCCGCCTTTTTTTCCATCGGTTTGCTGACGCTGGTCGGCAACCTGCGTCCCTACCTCTTCAACGAAATGCTCGGCATACCCGATGACGTGCAGGGGCGGGTCAGCGGCACCATGGACGTCATCAGCGAGATACCGGCGTTGTTGTTGTCCGGACTCGTCGGCGCAGCCTCCGACAGACTCGGCCGACGCGTGATTTACGGCATGGGCTTCGCGATTCTCGGTATCGGCTACCTGCTATTTCCGCTCGCCCGCTTCGACTGGACGCTCTACGCAATGGTGTTCATCACCGCCTGCGGCGCATCGTTGATCGCCGCGATGCTCTCCGCAGTGATTGCCGATTATCCACGCGAAACCTCGCGCGGTAAGCTGGTCGGCATCTGCTTTTTCCTCAACGGACTCGGCGTCGCCACGCTGGTAGGTCTCGCGGCACAACTGCCGAAGTTTTATCTCGCACAGGGGCTCGATCCGATCGAGGCGGGACGCGCCGCTTACTGGACGGTCGCATCGATTTGCCTGATTCCGATGGTGATCGTGCTGCGCGGTCTCGCACGCCGCTCACCCGGACAGCTCGAAGTGCAGGCGCCGTTACTGGCGACGCTGCGGGTCGGACTCGCGGCTGCCGAGGACGCACGCGTGCGTCTCGCCTATTGCTCGGCCGCCGTTTCGCGCGCCTCGCTGTCGATCATCAGTGCATTCTTTTTTCTTTGGATGGTACAGGCTGGCAAGGATCAGGGCATGACACCTGCCGAAGCACTGTCGCGCGGCGGCGGTATTTTCGTTGCCATCCAGATCACCGCGACTTTTTGGGCGATCACAGTGATCAGTTTCATCGATCGCGTGGATCGCGTGCTCTTCATGGCGGTGGCTTCGGCGCTCGCTTGCGGCAGCTATGTATGGTTCGGTCTCATCGACGATCCGTTCCAGCCGGAGATGTTCGTCGCTGCGGTTTTTCTCGGCATCGGTGAGATGAGTGGCATCCTCGCCTCGCAAGCGTTGATCGGTCAGGCAGCACCGGAGCGCGGGCGCGGCGCGGTCATAGGCGTATTCACGCTCTGCGGCTCCGTCGGCATTTTTCTCGCGGCAATCGTCGGTGGCACGCTGTTCGATATCTGGCGCCCCTCGGCGCCATACATTGTGATGGGCTGCGTGAGCGGTCTGCTGAGCCTGTTGGCGCTATGGACGTGGCGGCAGGCGCCCCGCTTCGGCGTATCCTGATCGCACTATTTAAGTGCAATTATTTCCATATAAGCACTAAAAACGTGCAGATTAGTGCTATTTAATGGCGGTAAGGCAGCCATAATGCCTTGAAGCCCCTATTTTTTCGACCCTCGGCACGAAATCTGCATCATACTTGGGCGCCTTTAATCCACCCCTGTATTTGTACGGAGCGAACATGACCACTGCCAGTGACGTCATCAAGATGATCAAGGACAAGGAAGTGAAATGGGCCGATCTGCGGTTCACGGACACGCGCGGCAAGGAGCAACACGTCACCATCCCGGCGAAGACCGTCGACGAAGGCCTGTTCCGCGACGGCAAGATGTTCGACGGTTCGTCGATTGCCGGTTGGAAGGGCATCAACGAGTCCGACATGATCCTCATGCCGGATGCCGGTACCGCGATCCTCGATCCGTTCTTTGAGGACGCGACGGTCAACATCCGCTGTGACGTCATCGAGCCTGCGACCATGCAGGGTTACGAGCGCGACCCGCGCTCGATCGGCAAACGCGCCGAAGCCTACCTCAAGAGCACCGGCATCGCCGATGGCGCGACCTTCGGTCCCGAAAACGAATTTTTCATTTTCGACAGCGCCCGGTGGACCAACGAGATGCACACGGCCTCGTATGCCATCGACTCAGTCCAAGGTGCCTGGAACAGCAATACCGAGTTCGAAGGCGGGAACAAAGGCCATCGTCCCGGCGTGAAGGGCGGCTACTTCCCGGTTCCGCCGGTCGATGCATATCAGGATATCCGCAATGCGATGTGCAACGCCTGCGAGGAGCTCGGTCTCGTCGTCGAAGTGCATCACCACGAAGTCGCCACCGGTGGCCAGTGCGAGATCGGCATCGGCGCCGGCGGTCTCGTCAAGAAAGCCGACCAAGTACAGATACTCAAGTACGCCGTTCACAACGTCGCACATGCCTATGGCAAGACCGCGACTTTCATGCCGAAGCCGCTGGTTGGCGATAACGGTTCGGGCATGCACGTCCACCAGTCACTCCAGAAGGAAGGAAAGGCGCTCTTCGCGGGCGACAAGTACGGCGGCCTGTCGGACGTAGCGCTCTATTACATCGGCGGCATCATCAAGCATGCCAAGGCGCTCAATGCATTCACGAATGCCGGCACCAACAGTTACAAGCGTCTGGTACCGGGCTTCGAAGCACCGGTGATGCTCGCCTACTCCGCTCGTAATCGCTCGGCTTCGATTCGCATCCCCTTCGTTTCCAACCCGAAGGCCCGCCGCATCGAAGTGCGCTTCCCGGATTCGTCGGCGAATCCGTACTTCGCTTTCGCAGCGATGATGATGGCGGGTCTCGATGGCATCCAGAACAAGATCCATCCCGGCGACCCCGCGGACAAGGATCTCTACGATCTAGAGCCGGAGGAAGCCAAGCACATTCCGACAGTGTGCCACTCGCTCGACATGGCGCTCGAACATCTCGACAAGGATCGGGAGTTTCTCACCCGCGGTGGCGTGTTCACCAACGACGTGATCGATGCCTACATCAATCTCAAGATGCAGGAAGTGACGCGTTTCCGCATGAGCACGCACCCGATCGAACTCGACCTGTACTACAGCTGCTGACTTCTCCGGCGTGATGCGCGGCGACACCCATGGCGGTTGAAAAGCTCTTTGAGAGCTTCGCTGCGCATCACGATCCGGCAGACCTGCTCGATGCGCTGGCGACCGGGGTCGTGCTGCTCGACACCGGCCTCACGGTGGTGCACGTCAACGTGGCGGCGCAGGGACTCATGGCCGTTGGTCTCAATCAGGCCCGCGGCCGCAGCTTCCCCGAGCTCTTCACGGATGCCGCGGCGCTCATGACGATCCTCAATCGAGTCCGCGAAACCGGCGAACCCACCACCGAGTGTGAGTTCGCCTTGCGACCTGTGGGCTCGCCGCGCGAGTCCCGTATCGTCGATGTGAGCGTCACGCCGCTAGACGGCGGCGGATCGCGCCGCTTGTTGCTGGAACTCTCCGATGCCGGCCCGCGCAATCGGCTCACCCGCGACAACGAGCTGCGCGCGCGCCTCGAAGGCAGCCGAATGATGACGCGCCAACTCGCCCACGAAATCAAGAATCCGCTCGGTGGCGTGCGCGGTGCTGCGCAGCTGCTTGCACGTCAGCTGCCCGACCCCGACCTGCGCGAATACACGAGCGTGATCATCAACGAGACGGATCGCCTGACCGCTCTCGTCGACACTATGATCAATCCGGCGCGGCCCCCGCAGAAAACGGCGCTCAACATTCACGAAGTCTGCGAGCACGTCCACCATTTGCTCTCGGCCGAGGCACCGGCTGCCGTAAAGGTGGACCGCGACTACGACCCCAGCGTTCCTGAGGGACGCTTCGATCGAAATCAGCTCGTGCAGGCGCTGCTCAATCTCGCCCGCAATGCGCTGCAGGCGGTCGGCGAGCGCGGACGTGTCGTACTGCGTACGCGTGTGCTCACCCAGACACACATCGGTATCGTTCGTCACCGTCTCGCCGTACGCATCGACGTGATCGACGATGGCCCCGGTGTCCCCGAGGAGATTCGCGGGACACTCTTTTATCCGCTCGTCACGGGTCGAGCGAACGGCACCGGTCTCGGACTCGCGGTCTCGCAGGAGCTCGTGAACCGCAACGGTGGCCTCATCGAGTTCCAGAGCGAGCCCGGTCGAACGATATTTTCGATCACGCTGCCCCTACCGACGTCGGAGATCAATTCCAAGGAAGGATCCGCATGAGCGCACGACCGCTACGAGTCTGGTTGGTGGATGACGACGCCTCGATCCGCTGGGTATTGGAGCGGGCGCTGAAGGGCGGCGGTATGCTGCCGCGCAGTTTCGAGGCTGCCGAGGCAGTTCTCGATGCCTTGCGTGGTGATGCTCCCGACGTGCTCGTCACCGACATCCGTATGCCCGGGCTATCCGGGCTCGAACTCGTGCGCAAGATTCATGCAGGCCGCCCGCAACTCCCCATCATCGTCATGACTGCGCACGCGGATCTGGACCATGCGGTGTCGGCCTACGAAAGTGGAGCTTTCGAATATTTGCCGAAACCATTTGACATCGACCAGGTCGTCGATCTCGTGAAGCGTGCGGCGCAGAGCGCGCAGGGTGGCGGTAAAGATCGTGGCGATGCCACTCGCATGCCGGAACTTCTCGGCAAGGCGCCAGCGATGCAGCAGGTATTTCGCGCGATCGGGCGTCTGTCGCGTTCAGCGGTGACCGTGTTGATCACGGGCGAATCCGGGACCGGCAAGGAGCTCGTCGCACGTGCTCTGCACGAACACAGTCCGCGTGCCTCGAAGCCGTTCATCGCACTCAACACCTCGGCGATTCCTTCGGAGTTGCTGGAGTCGGAGCTCTTCGGTCACGAGAAGGGCGCATTCACGGGAGCCGATACGCTGCGGCGCGGACGTTTCGAGCAAGCCGACGGCGGCACTCTTTTCCTCGACGAAATCGGCGATATGTCGACGCCGCTGCAGACACGGTTGCTTCGCGTGCTCGCCGAGGGCGAGTTCTACCGCGTCGGCGGACAGACGCCGATCCGTATCGACGTTCGTGTCATCGCCGCGACCCACCAGAATCTCGAGGATCGGGTTGCGCGAGGTCTCTTTCGTGAGGACCTGTTCCACCGACTCAACGTCATTCGTATGGAGTTGCCACCACTGCGCGCCCGTCGCGAGGACGTCGCCGACTTGCTCGATCATTATCTGCGACTCGCAGCCACCGAGCTCGGCGTCGAACGCAAGGCCCTCGCCACCGATGCGCGCAGCGCACTGGAAGCTTACGGTTGGCCGGGTAACGTGCGCGAACTCGTCAATCTTTGTCGTCGGCTTACGGTGCTCGCGCCGGGCAGCGAGATTCACGTAGAGGACTTACCTACCGAGGTGGCGGGCGCGAGCCTTGCGCAGTCGGGAAGCGACACTTGGTCGATATTGCTTGGCCGATGGGCGCAGATCGAGTCGCGCCGCAGCGATGCGCCACCGCTGCTCGACACCTCGCTCCCAGAGTTCGAGCGTACGCTCATCCGCGTCGCGCTTGCACATACTCACGGTCATCGACAGGACGCCGCAAAGTTGCTCGGCTGGGGCCGCAACACCTTGACGCGCAAGCTCAAAGAATTGGGTATGGAGGAGCCTGGCCTCGACGAAGACGACGAGGCTGCTTGATCCTCGCGTGTTTCAGGTCGAAAGTCGGGCGAGCATCTCGCGAGTGACGAGAACAATGCCGGAACTGGTTCTCACGAATCGTTCGGCATCGAGTTGCGCATCCTCACCGATCACCATCCCCTCCGGGATCTGACAACCGCGATCGATCACCGCCCGACTGATACGGGCGCCGCGGCCTATTTGGACGTTGGGCAGAATGACGCTCCACTGCACCTGTGAAAACGAGTGCACCCGCACGTTCGAGAACAACAAGGATCGTCTCACCAATCCCGACACGATACAGCCGCCCGATACCGTAGAGGCGATCGCCTCGCCCCGCCGGTCGTTCTCGTCGTGAACGAACTTCGCTGGCGGCAACTGCGGTTGATGCGTCCAGATCGGCCACCGATCGTCGTAGAGATCGAGCAGCGGATCGGTTGCCGTAAGGTCGATGTTGGCATCCCAATACGCATCGATGGTGCCGACGTCGCGCCAGTAGGGCGCTTGCCCTTCGCGTATCCCGACCGCACTGTCTGCGAACCGATGGGCCACCGCACGTCTTTCGCGCACCAATCGTGGAATGACGTCCCTGCCGAAGTCGTGACTGGACTGCAGGTTCGCCGCGTCGTGGGCTAGTTCATCGAGCAGAAAATCGGTGTCGAAAATGTACACGCCCATACTCGCCAATGATTTCTCGGGGTCGTTAGGCAAGTGCGGAGGCTCAGCCGGTTTCTCGATGAAGTCGGTGATGATGTTCCGGTCGTCCACCGCCATCACGCCAAAATTGGTGGCCTCGGTCCTCGGGACTTCGATACAGGCGACCGTGCAGCCGCGACCGTGCTCGACGTGGTCGGCGAGGGCGAGCGCGTAGTTCATCTTGTATATGTGATCGCCGGCGAGCACGAGAACGTATTTGGCGCGAAAACTTTTGATGATGTCGTGATTCTGGTGGACGGCATCTGCAGTGCCCTGATACCAGTTCACTTCGTCGAGGCGCTGCTGCGCCGGCAAAACGTCGATGAACTCATTGAAATCGCCACGCATGAATCCCCAGCCCTTTTGTATGTGTCGCATCAGGCTGTGACTTTTGTATTGAGTCAGCACTGCGACCCTACGAATGCCGGAATTGACGCAGTTCGACAGTGCGAAATCGACGATACGAAACTTGCCGCCGAAATAGACGGCAGGTTTGGCCCGACGATCCGTGAGATTGAGCAAACGACTGCCACGCCCGCCAGCGAGCACAAGCGCGACCGTGCGCTTGGGAAGATCGAGGCTTGCAGCCAGCTGATTCGAGATCATGGCAACCTCCTCGGCAGACGGCCGGAGTATGATTGATGCATATTCATGTTCATAGCGAAATTCGCAGGCGAGACTTCCGTTGACCAGTCGTAATCTCGACATCGAAGGGCGACTCCGGCGCGATATCGGGGTCGATCCGAAGTCGGCCGATGATTTCGAACTCATGAGCGCCACTGCGCGCGCCGTCCGCGGACAGTTGTCCGAGTTGTGGCTCACCCGGCAGGCCCGTGAGCGCACCGAAAAGGTGCGCAGGGTGTACTACCTGTCGATGGAGTTCTTGCTTGGTCGGATGCTCGGCAATGCGCTCGATGCGCTCGAGTTGACCGAGGATGCAAAGCGCACGATGGGTCTTTACGCCCGGCGCCTCGAGGAAGTCGAGGCTGCGGAGCCCGACCCGGGGCTCGGAAATGGCGGACTCGGACGACTGGCGGCCTGTTTCCTCGACTCGCTCGCCGCGCAGGGTGTCCCTTCCATGGGCTACGGCATCCGCTACGAATACGGAATGTTCGCGCAGTCGATAGAGCAGGGTGCGCAAGTCGAGTCCACGGACCGTTGGCTCGTCAACGGATATCCCTGGGAGTTTCCGCGTGAAGGTACCTCGTACCCCGTCGGCTTCGGCGGACGGGTCGACGTCGAGGACGGCCGTGCAGTGTGGCGTCCCGCCGAAGAAGTTTTGGCGCAGGCCTACGATCTTTTGATCCCCGGTTTCCGCAGCGAGCACGTGAGCACGCTGCGCCTCTGGCGAGCTGCCGCCCCGGAGCATATCGATTTCGATGCATTCAACAGCGGCGACTACGCCCGTGCCGCCGCCGTCAAGAACCATTACGAAAACATATCGTGGGTCCTCTACCCGAACGACAGTACGCCCGCGGGAAGGGAGCTGCGCCTGCGCCAAGAATACTTCTTCGTCGCAGCCTCTATCACCGACATCATAGATCGCCACTTAGCGGAGCACGGTTCGCTTCGTAATCTCGCTGAGCATGTGGCGATACATCTGAATGACACGCATCCGGCCGTGGGTATCGCGGAGCTGATGCGTGTCCTCCACGACCACCACGGAATCCCTTGGGATGAGTCGTGGCGGATCACGCGCAACGTCTTCTCGTATACCAACCACACCTTGATGCCGGAGGCTCTCGAGACTTGGCCTGTCGATCTTGTCGAAAAAGTGCTGCCGCGGCACATCGACATCATCTACCGCATCAATCACGAATTGCTCGATGAGGTTGCCACACTGCGGCCCGAGGACGGTGGACTTCCCGGACGGGTGTCGTTGATCGACGAGGGTGTGCTGCGTCGTGTACGAATGGCGCATCTTTGCGTCGTCGGCAGCCATTGCGTCAACGGTGTCTCGGCGCTGCACTCCGACTTGCTCGTAAAAACGATATTCAAAGATTTCGCCGAGCTATGGCCCGAGCGCTTCACCAATATCACGAATGGCGTGACGCCACGCCGGTGGCTGGGACAGGCGAACCGCGCGCTTTCTACGCTGATAGACAAAACCATCGGTACGCACTGGCGCGTTGATCTTGCGCAGCTCGGCCTGCTGCGCGCCCACGCGGCAGACGCCGCATTTCGTCGGGCGTTCATGGAGGCAAAGCAGTACAACAAACGTCGTCTTGCCGACTTCGTTCGATCCTCTACGGGCATCGACATCGATCCGAATAGTCTTTTCGATGTACAGGTGAAGCGGATACACGAATATAAGCGGCAGTTACTGAATTTGCTGCATGTGGTCACCCGCTATCAGGCGATTCTCCGCGACCCGCAGGCCGAATGGGTGCCGCGTACCGTCATTTTCGCCGGAAAAGCGGCATCTTCTTACGCGATGGCGAAACAGATCATTCGGCTGATCAACGACGTCGCTGCCACCGTCAACGAGGATCGGCGGATCGAGGGCCGCCTCAAGGTGGTGTTCGTGCCCAACTACGGAGTATCGGTCGCCGAGCACATCATCCCCGGCGCGGATCTCTCACAGCAGATTTCGACCGCAGGTACCGAGGCTTCCGGCACCGGTAACATGAAGCTCGCGCTCAACGGAGCGCTGACGATCGGCACACTCGATGGCGCCAACGTCGAGATACTGGAGCGGGTGGGTGGCGAAAATATTTTCATCTTTGGTCTGCGAGCCGATCAAATCGTCGATCTGCGGCAGCGTAACCAGCGACCGATGAGCGTCCTCGACGGCAATCCCGCGCTGCGTGCAGTACTCGATGCAATTGCCGACGGTACTTTTTCTGCGGACGAGCCGACACGCCACCTCGAGGTGGTCAATGCGCTGACCTGGGGCGGAGACCATTATTTTCTGCTGTCGGATTATGCGGACTATGTCGCTGCGCAAGACCGTGTCGATAAGCTCTATCGCGATCGCGAGGCTTGGGCGATGGCAGCAATCCACAACGTCGCGGGAATGGGCGTCTTTTCATCGGACCGTGCCATAGCCGAGTACGCGCGACGCGTATGGCACATCGAGCCGCGGCGTTAGACCCGTGCCGTTTACGGATCGCGATATCCAAGCACTTCTGGCCGGCTGTCATCGCGATCCGTTTTCCGTACTGGGGCCGCATCGCGATCGCGACGGCGTATTTCGTGTGCGGGTATTTCAGCCGGGTGCGGCGACGCTCGAAGCGCGGACCGGCGACGGCACGGGAGTGCTCGCGCAATTCGTACAACGTCATCCCGCTGGCCTTTTCGAGGCGGCGCTTGCCTCGCCCGACGATGACTATCGTCTGCTCGCGCGTTGGCAGGACGGTACTACGACGCTACTCGATGATCCGTATCGCCATCCGCTGCTGCTCGCCGAGGCGGACCTGTGGTGGTTCAACGAGGGGACATTGCTACGACCTCATCGCGTGCTCGGTGCGGAGCTGATCGAATCACGCGGAATCTCGGGAACCCGTTTTGCGGTTTGGGCACCGCACGCTACCTCGGTCAGTATCGTCGGCGACTTCAATTTCTGGGATGACCGGCGCCATCCGATGCGCTTGCGCCAAGGCAGCGGCATCTGGGAGATCTTTCTTCCCGACGTCGGCGAGGGCGCTTTATACAAGTTTTCCTTGCGGGACAACAAAGGCCAGTCGCTCGGACAAAAAGCGGATCCGTTCGCGCGGCGTGCTGAGTATCGGCCTGCCACCGCGAGCGTCGTGACACGATTACCGGCTCCCGCCCCTGCCTTACGTCGCCGCCACGCTAACGCGGTTGATGCGCCGATCAGCATTTATGAAGTACATGCACCGTCTTGGCGGTTGCCGAAAGACCCGGGTCGACGATTTGCCGACTGGGACGAGCTGGCATCGACACTGGTTCCGTACGCCGCTGACCTCGGGTTTACACATATCGAATTGATGCCCGTATCCGAGTATCCGTTCGACGCTTCATGGGGCTATCAACCCACGGCCCTTTATGCACCTTCGGCGCGATTCGGCGATCCCTCCGGTCTTGGAAGATTCGTGGCCGCCTGCCACCACGCCGGTTTGGGTTTGATCATCGATTGGGTGCCGGGGCATTTCCCGAGCGATGCTCACGGTCTCGCACGGTTCGACGGATCAGCACTCTATGAATACGCCGATCCGCGCGAGGGTTTTCATCCCGACTGGAATACGCTGATTTACGACTTCGCAAAGCCGCAGGTCAGCAACTTCCTGATAGGAAGCGCCCTCTATTGGTTGGAAACTTGGGGCGTCGACGGCCTGCGAATCGACGCCGTGGCCTCGATGCTCCATCGAGACTACAGCCGCCGGGAGGGCGAGTGGCTGCCGAACGTACGCGGCGGCCGTGAGAATCTCGAGGCGATCGCCTTCTTGCGCCGCCTGCACTCGGCTCTCGCGAAGGAGTGTCCGGATGCGATCACCATCGCCGAAGAATCGACGACTTTTCCGCGAGTCTCACGTCCCGTCGCCGAGGACGGCCTCGGATTCAACTACAAATGGAACATGGGTTGGATGAACGACTCGCTGCGCTACATCGCGCGCGAGCCGGCTCAACGTCGATACCATCACAACGAAATGACCTTCGGCCTGATGTATGCGTTCAGCGAACACTTCGTACTGGCGATCTCCCACGACGAAGTCGTGCACGGCAAGCGCTCCCTGCTCGAGCGGATGCCGGGTGACGAGTGGCAGCGGTTCGCTACGCTGCGCGCCTATCTGGGTTTCATGTTCGGCCACCCGGGAAAAAAACTTCTGTTCATGGGCTGTGAATTCGCGCAGATCCGCGAGTGGAATTACGAGACCGAGCTCGATTGGCACCTGCTCGAGCGCTCTGCCCATTCCGGCGTGCAACATCTGGTGCGGGACTTGAATCGATTGCTGCGTGAAAAGCCTGCATTGCACCGACGGGATTTCGATCCCGCGGGTTTCCAATGGATCGACGTCTCCGATCACGAGCGTTCGGTGTTTGCGTTCCTGCGACGCGAGGAAGTCACCGCGACTCCTCTCATAGTCGTCAGTCATTTCACGACCGCGGTACACGAAGGCTACCGTCTGGGCGTTCCAGAACCGGGTGTTTACCGGGAGTGTCTCAATACCGACTCGGAATATTACGGCGGAACCAACGTGGGTACGACGCTCGGTAAGGCGACGTCCGAGCCCGTACCAGCGCACGGCTATAAGCAATCGATCGTACTGCGCTTGCCGCCGCTCGCAACCGTATTCATCGAGCGGATGACGTGAACCGAGCGCCGGATTTCGATCGTGGTGCAGGTCTCGCTCCGGGTCGTTGCAGCCCGCTCGGTGCGACTTTCGATGGTGCTGGTGTCAACTTCGCCGTTTTCTCATCCAACGCCACAGCGATCGATCTTTGCGTGTTCGATTCCGCCGGACGCGAGCTCACTGCTCGTCATTCTTTCACGCAGCGTACCGGTGACGTATGGCACGGCTACCTTACGGGAGCAGAGCCCGGCCTGGTGTATGGTCTGCGTGCCTATGGCCCGCGGTCGCCCGAGTCGGGACAGCGATTTGAACCGGACAACATCCTACTCGATCCGTGGGCCAAAGAAATCGTCGATCCCGACGGCAGCGGATCTGCACTTCGTGCTCGCGTGACTTGCGATTCCTACGATTGGCGGGGTGATTGCGCCCCTGCGCACTCCCCCGATGATACCGTGCTTTACGAGTTGCACGTCCGGGGCTTCAGTTACCGCAACCCCCGTGTACCTGAGGAAATACGAGGTAGCTACGCCGGACTCGCCCATCCGGAATCGATCGCCCACCTTCGGAAGCTC
>Ga0129333_10000713_pt1 | contig 28649 bp, 14 predicted proteins | sample CPB6_08_DNA_FD_94474 | JGI IMG/M metagenome (GOLD analysis project Ga0129333, IMG submission 94474) | Freshwater to marine salinity gradient microbial communities from Chesapeake Bay, USA - CPBay_Sum_0.6_0.8_DNA | ecosystem: Environmental > Aquatic > Marine > Coastal | place: USA: Chesapeake... | reverse complement strand
TCTAAAATCTGTTGTTGGACATCTGCCATTATTTTTTTCCTGAAAATCTAGGTATATAAATACTCATATATTTATCGGAACCAATATGACTGATTTTAATCCATTAAAAAAATACTATAGACAGCCAAAAATCTATATTTCTTTACCCAGCAAAGGTCAATTTTATCCTCCAGGTTCAATAGAAGGTGACCTAAATCACTTGCCAATTTTTGGTATGACTGGTATGGATGAAATTTTATTCAAAACGCCCGATGCGTTATTTAACGGAGATGCCAGCAGCAAAGTTATAGAAAGTTGTTGCCCGGCTATCAAAGATGCAAAAGCAATGCCTAGCATTGATGTAGATGCTGTGCTTATGTCTATTAGAATTGCCACTTACGGCGAAGGTATGACAGTGGGTCATACCTGTAAAAATTGCGGCGCAGAAAACGAATTTGAAATTAACTTGTCAACAATTCTTGATTATTTTAATAATTTAAAATATGATACTAGTGTACCTATCAACGAGTTAACGGTTAACGTTAAACCATTATCTTATAAAGAAATGACAGAATTTGGAGTTGAAAATTTTAAACTTCAGAGAATGTTATATCAGACAAATTCTATGCCTGAAGAAGAACAGCAAGAACACATATCAAAAATATATCAGCAACTCGCTGATTTACAAATTTCTTTGTTCATGCTCAGTATTACTAAAGTGGTTACACCAGACGGTGAAGTTCGTGACCCTGAAATGATACAAGATTGGTTACGCAATGCTGATAAATCAATTTACGCTGTAATTAAAAGTCATTTAGAAAAGAACAAAGAAGTTTGGAGTATTCCTGCTAGCGACGTTGCCTGTACAGAATGCGGTACAGCAGACAAGCTTGAAATATCGCTGGATCAATCAAATTTTTTCGGTTAAGGCTAACGACCATGCCGAACTCTGATATTGAAACTTATGTTTCAAATTTAGAAAATCAGGCAAAAGATATCAAAGATGAAATCTTTAGAATCAGTTGGTATATGCGAGGCGGCGTCAGTAGCCATGAATTATTTCATGTATATTCTGTAGAAGACAGAAAAATTATCAACGAAATAATTAAAGATAATATTGAAAATACTAAAAAATCAAGGTTGGCGCTAATTTAAACGTACTGTCGTATTAGATCTTGTGCGGTTACTGATCCAGTTTTTACAGGCCTTGAAGTAGAATCCGGTTGTTCTGTACCTGCTGGTTCACCATCGCCAGCATCAGATACATAGTCTTTCACTGTGTTATAGATATCTTGTCTAATATTTTTCCAGTCTGCTGGTATAAATCCGCCTGGAAAATCGCCAACTATACCAGCAGCTGGTGCTGCCCATGACAATAATTTAATTGCTATAGCTTTTTGTACTGATTCTTTATTTAAAAGATACATTAAAGCAGCTTGAATGGCTAGCGTTCCCCCTAGGGCAATTATAGAACCAAAGCCTGGAATCCATCTTAAAAGACTAGCTATTGTTCTAACAGAAGCAGGTGTTGTTGCTACCATTAATCTAAATGCAACAACACCTGTAACTATTCTACTAATAGCTATAAGAGTATAATATTCTCTTAAATCTTGTGTTATTTGCTGTTGTTCATTAGTACCGTATTTGGCAAACGCACCTATTTCCCAAAGTTCGCGTACCGCTGCCATTTCTTCAATCCATTGAAGTACCGGTACTACCATCGCCGATGTTGTGCCTAGCATTTTTACAAACGGAATTTTGTAAAATTGTTGGCTTCCTTTAAGAACAAGAGCATTTACTTTATTATAACCTGTTATACTTAGATTTTTTAAAGCAGTCATAGGTTTTATAGGAACAGCTCTACCTTTGCTATCATATTTTACTAGCCCATGACTTTTATTAAAGCCATAAGAATCTGCTCGAGCATCCATTTTTGCTTTACCACTTTGATAAGCCATACGATGCTTATCCGCAGTGTTCAATTCGGTGAGAGTAATTTCATAAACTTTCATAATGTTTTATTTATCGGAGAAGAACTAACGTTCTTCTGTTCTTCGCTGTCGCTCGAACTTTTTTCTTAATATTTACTGCGAAGCAGTTTAAAATATTATCTAGATTGTGTGGTCACACTTAGCCCGTTAGGGCTAAGTTTTGAACATTATCTGAGTTGCTAATGTCACACAGCGTTAGGACTATAAATGTTTGCTATTCTGTACAAAATAACACTATATTGTATAGAATAGTTAACATTATGCGTAGGCGGTTGTCCGGTACCTACTCATCCCGTCTTATCACAACGGCAGGCCTGTACTGATACGCTATCATCTGTACAGCCGTTAGGGAGTTACCCTTCTTTTAGCCTTTTTCTAAATCTTTTCAAACAGCAAATCCGGTTGTATGTAGGCATATCCGAACATCGTCCTGTAAAGGATAGTTGCTGAGTACTCACAACGGCGAGAGATTTCCTTACCCTGCGACATCACCAGGGATTTGGGCGCCCGAAATTAGCTGGCGCTTGCTTTAACCGTTTGATTTTGCCTGTGCTTGTTCTAGTAATCGCTGCCTGAGTATGTTTGAACCGCCAACTCTAACGTTAATAATGCCGTTATAGTATTCGTCTGTTTCTAACACTCTGCGTTCAAACTGTTCTCTTGCCTCTAGATATGACATTTCTGCCTTGGATTTGCAAAGATAAAGTATTTCTCTTGTGAATTTTTCCGGACCTAGTGTTTGTACATCTGCGTTTAACCTATCTGATGACCCCCAATAGTCGCGCCAGTCGCTTTCAACTACGGATCTTCTTTTAAGTTTTCGGCCTTTAAGTGGTGGACGAGTTTTTTTAAACTGTGCTAATTTTTTGCCTATGTATTTTTGCCCGGTTTGTATATTAGTAATCAAATAAACAAAGCCAATATAGCCTTCTGGTATTTCTTCTAAGATTTGATTTTGATAACACCACTTCATCAATTATGTAGCGTTGTTATTTTTTTGTGCCTTTAAAATTGATTCTCTATATTTTGGTGATTTTACTTTTGGTTTTACTGACCTAACTGCCTGAATTTCGTCTCGCCTAATTGATGCTAGCCTTCTAATTTCACTTAATAATCGTCGTGCCTCTATACCAGCTACATGCGTTTGTCTATTTTCCCATTCTTGATTCTTTTTAAAATAGGCATGTACTGTTTTTAATAACAAATTATGGATATCATCACTCATCTATAATTTCTAAATCGTTAGCATAGCTAGTAAATCCGTTTTCTTTAATAACTTTAAGAACATTATTAACTCGACCAATTAATTCATCTTTATGACTGATCAAGAAAATATTCTTTTGACGTTCTCTACTCATCTTCTTGAGAACACCTAAAGCATTTTCAACACCGGCTGCGTCAAGTCCGTTATCAACTAATTCGTCAATAAACAATAAATTAATATTTTGATATAGACTTTCCCATACATCTCGGAAGCTCCATGATAATCCTAAGATTAATCTGTTGCGTTCTCCTCGACTTAGATTGTCGAAATCTAAGTCTTGTCCTAACTGAGTAATTTCTACAGATAAATCATTTTGAAATCTCACAGTATGCGGCAAGCCCATCTTGTCTAGATAATAAGTTAATCTGTTATTAAGATAGGCTAGATTTTGATCTATAATCTTTTTACGGATAAAACTATCCTTGCTGGTTAGTAATTTAAGTAAAAATTCTTGATGATCTTTTAGCGTAGTTAAATCGTTGATCTGATCCCAACTAATTTCTTGTATAGCGGTATTCCTAAGTTCGTCAATTTGTTCTTGATATGGGTCAATTTCATTTTGCCGTGTAGACAGAGCATTTTCTAAACTAGTTAAATTGTTTTGATGTTTAAGAGCTTCTTCGACAGTGTCGTAATATGTCTTTGGTCGACCATTAATGTCGCCTATTTCTTCTAGTTCTTGAATAACAGTGGCATAGCTATCACTGACACCTTGTAGATATGTCAAAGCATCGGCTAAATTCTTTTCTGCTGCCGCAGTCATTTCTTCGTGCTTGTGTGTATGTACACCTTGTTCGCAACTAGGACACGTTTTGTTTTTAAGTTGCTCAACTTCTTTTTCGTATTTTTTAACCTGTTTGTCTGCTTGTATTACCGCAGTTTCTAACGTAGCCTTTTCTTTATTAAGACTTTTTATTTTTGCTGATAATTCGTCATACGTTTTTAGTTTGGCATGTTGTTGAATTTCTTTTTCAATATCAACAGCCTGTAATTCAATGATACTTTCAGCAATTTTTTCGCAGTCGTCCCTTTGCTGTTTAATCCAAGCCTTTTGTCTAGTCAATAGACCGTCAATGCTTTGTTGAATTTTATCATTAGACTTTTTAGTTGCTTCGATGTTAGCATTTTCTTGAACAATAGATTCTTTTGTAATTCTAATTTGTTCTTTTAATGACTCTGCTTTTTCACTAAGCAAAGTAATGCCCAATAGTTGCTCGATAATTTCTCTTTGCTCATTGGCCTTAAGACTTAAAAACGGTTCTGTATAGGTGTTTAAAGCAACAATATGTTTGAACATATCGTGACTCATACCTAGTAATTCGTCAATATCCTTTTGTGTTTCACGCATGTCGCCTTGGGCATCATCAGTTTCGCCTGCTGCCTGTTCCGTGTCATTGACATAGAATTTCATAACACTAGGCTTACGTCCTCGCTCAATACGGTATTTGTTGCCGTTTTTCTCAAAGCTAAGTGTAACTAACATGTTTTTATTGTTAATCTTGTTAATAAGATTATCTTTTTTAATGTTAGTTAATGCGTTTCCAAACAACGAAAAACTTAAAGCATTGATAATAGTAGTTTTTCCTGTACCATTGCGACTGCCGCCATCGTCGCCGCCCATGTCTAAGTTTTCTCCAAGTACAAGAGTTAAATTTTCTTTGCTAAAATCTACAGCTTGAGTTTGGTTTCCTACACTCATAAAGTTTTTTACTGTTAATTCTTTTAATTTGATACTCATAGACTGTTATAAATGTTTAGTAATACCTTGCTGTCAAAATTATCACTCTGAATGTTTACTAATTGATTACTCACGATTTGATCTACACTTTCAAATGACTGAATATCAATGTCTGTGTTAATTTCAAGTTCTTTCTTTTCTGGTATTAGTGTTAGTTCTCTAATGTCATAGTCGGACATAAATTTTTCTTTAATAAAACTAGCTTCTTCATAGCTGATATCAATGTCTAAACTAACTCTTAAGTGTTGTTTAGGTTTAATAGTATCGTCCGCTTTGTCAATCAGTTCACTTAATTTGATAGTTCTAAAGGTAGGTTGATCGGGCCATACTATAAATTGAGGCTTTTTACCCCATTCTAAAATAGTCATTCCTCGATCATCGTCCCATGTATCAGCGTAGTTGTGGGGGAAAGCATTGCCAATATAAACAATATTAGTTTTCTGTTGTCTCTTATGAAAGTGCCCACTGAATACAAGTTCAGGATTTTTAAAATGACTAGCTTGAAGCTCGCCGTGGTCTGGCATTTGAACCATAGCGTTCATCATGAACAATGGTAATTCAAAGTGACCAAAGACATAACGGCTTTTTAGCTTTTCCATTTTTTTCCATTCGTCGCCTACAAGCCAGGGGCACATGGTTACATCGCCGGTAGTTGTAGGTTTATGAATAATCTCGATCCCTGGAACGTACTTTCCAAACTCAACAGAATGTATGTCACGTTTATCTTTGTAATAAAGATCGTGATTGCCTGGAAAAAAGAAAAATTGATCAAATGCCTTACCAAGCTTTTCTAAAGCTCTAAGGCTGTAATCCATTGTGGTAATGTTTAATGAATTACGATTATGATGCCAGTCACCTAAAAAGAATCCAGTGTCGCAACCAGCCTTCTTAGCTTCTTGAATGAACCAATCTACAAAATCTTCGCAGTCTTGATTATGTACTGAGCTGTTGCTTTTTAGTCCAAAGTGTATGTCTGTGAAAAATGCTGCTTTTTTAAATAAACTCAATCTAGATTCTCCTTACTTGCCTATAATACTGTCAATCGTCAGATGTGTCATTTCTTTTGACTGAGTTAGCCCAGTCGCCTTCTCCTGTTCTAGTATAACTAGGGTTCATACCGTTGATTTCTAGCAGATCGTCTCGAATGTTTTGATTTCTTTTTTCGATATTAATGACTCTAACAAAAGAATTAGTAACGGCCGCGGTAAAATACGCAAAAGGATTATTAGATTTGCTCTCATCAAATTGTAAACCAATTTGTGTTAGCTGTAGAATGGCCTGTCCTTTCATTTCGTCGTTATAAGTGTAACCACGAACATTACCTCGAGTAGCATATCTTTCGCAAAGTTTTATATACATTTTAGCCAGGGTAGGAGTAATTTCTCCGTGATCCTTTGAAAATTTTCCTTTTTCTAGATCACCCTTCCAATGACTCTTTCCAACACATTCTATAATATCTTGTTCGTTAAATTTCCAATGCTGGAACGGCGGAAAATTAACTTTATCCCTGTGATCGGCTGTAGTTTTTGGATTTTTCTTTCTTGTGTTGTTAAGAGGAATGTGATCAAATGTCATTATTCGAAAAACTAAATCAGTTTTTGGAATTTTTTTATAATCAACTTCGCAGTCGGCTTGTTTGACCTTTTCTCCAGCCAATTTTCTGCGTTCGTATTCTTCTTGTCCTAATCTTTTAGCTCTATTGCGTTTGGCTTCAGCAATCGTTCTAATGTTAATTTTTTCTAAGCTAGGAAGAATTATATCATATTGGTGATATATTGGTTGTTCAAATGAGCAAAATGTATTTTTGCTTTTGTGTATTTCTTCTAGTAGATCCTTGTTGTTTAAGTAGTTAACTTTCATAATATTCCTTGGTTACATAGTATAATATATGTACATAATTTTGTCAACTAAATAGAATATCAAAGGAGAACTTATGCCAATTGATATTGTAAAAAGCGCAGTTAGTACAGCTACTCAAGTGGCAGGTAGTGCTCTAGGAGCAGTAAATGGAGCACTGGGCCAAGCAAGTAACGCATTTCAAGAAGCAGGCAAACTTGCGAGCGCACTTAGTAATTTATCTAATCCCGCAGCGCTGATATCCGCATTACGGAGCAAAAACCTTAGCACAGGTGGCGGCACTGCCGGAACTGCTAGTGCTACTGCTTCATTTAGCGGTAGTGAATCTCCGAATGATTGGAGAGTTAGGTTAGATGTGCCAGATGTGTTCAAAAGCAGTCCGGTGTTATCTCCACTTCGTCAGGCCGGCGGACTAATTTTTCCTTACACACCGTCCATATCTATATCAAGTAGTGCCACTTATGATGAACAACAACTAACTCATCAAAATTATGCTTTCATTTATTACAATAGCAGTAGAGCAGATACAATACAAATTAGTGCGCCATTCCATGTTGAAGATTCGGCACAAGGGGCATATTGGTTAGCTGCAGTTCATATGCTTCGTAGTTGTACAAAAATGTTTACTGGAGCCAGTCAAAATCAAGGCAATCCCCCACCTATATTAAAATTAAATGGATATGGGGATTATGTTTTTAAAAATATACCAGTTGTTTTAAAAAGTTTTTCAATTGATTTACCTCAAGAGGTAAGCTATATCAATTGTTCGGCATCCGCCGGTCAGACAGGAGCCGGCTCAGGTGGCGGCCCATTATCTTCAATTGCGGGTATAGCTTCTGGTGCTACAGCATTGGCAGGCCTTGCCGGTGCAGTTGGTAACAATAAATTAGCCAATACATTAGGTAAAGTTGGAGCAATTGGTGGAGCAATCGCAGGAATAGGAAATATTCTTACAAGTAAACCTGGAGAAGCTACATTAGGTGCGTCTGGTAATAGTTGGGTGCCAGTAAAAAGCACTATGACACTAACCCTTCAACCTATCTACAGCAGAGAAAATATGCGTAGGTTTAGTTTACAAGACTTTGTAAATGGAAAATATGTTAAAGATGGAGGTTATGTATAATGGCTACATATTCATCTTCTAGTCCGTGGTTTAACACCCCTATTGTTCAAAATTATTTAGATATACTTACTATTAGGCCTGTAGCAGCTGAAGCTGATGATTTTGTTTATACTATAGAACCTCAGTATGCTTACCGACCAGATTTGTTATCATATGATTTATACGGAACAAATAAATTATGGTGGGTGTTTATTCAAAGAAATTTAGATAGACTACAAGATCCCATTTATGATTTTGTACCTGGCGTGGAAATTTATATTCCAAAGAAAGCAGGATTACTTAAAGTCTTAGGAATTTAAAATGCCTACTTTTGATTTTAAATCAGCAGCTACAACACTGACTAGTGTAGCAAATAAAACTCTTTCAAGCACTGGTCTTGCTCAGGGGTTAAGTTCAGCAGCAGGGTCTCTTGCTGGTGCTGTTAATCAATTTAAAAGTGGAATACCTACTGGGCTGAATAATATTACTGCCGCTATTCCTGGTCTGGCTGGCATCCAAAGTGCTTTAGAAAACGCCAAAAAAAGTGTTACTAATTTTGGAAATTTGTTTGATAACGCAACAAAAAATGTAACAATAGAAAGTTCAGGACTTGCTGCCGGTGACAGACTTCCTAATGTATTACATTACTATAGTTCGTTTAATTATATTTTTACATTAAGCGTTTTAGATGACTACAGTATTAATTTTCCAAACGAAACATATAGACGAGGTCAAGTTGGATCTATAATTTTAAAAAGTGGCAGTGGTAATCCCGACGATAGAGTGCCTCTTAGCTATAAGCTTGATTATAACAAGCAAGGCGGATTTGAATTCTTTATGGATAATTTAGAAATTAAAGGTGCCTACGGATTTGAAAAAGCTACAGGAAACACAAATACTACAGCAATATCATTTAAAGTTACTGAACCTTACAGTATGGGTTTATTCTTTGAAACACTACAAGCTGCAGCCGCTCAAGCAGGACACCCTAACTATACGCAAGTTCCTATACTATTGTCTATAGAATTTAAAGGACATTTAGGACCTAATCAGCAAAGTGTACAAATAGATAATGCTAATGTACGAATACCACTAAAAATAATGACAGTAAATATGAAAGTTACGGGCAAAGGATGTGAGTATGACATTCAAGCTTATCCGTGGAACGAACAGGGATACGGTAGCGTGTATAGCAGACTAAAAAGTGATGTAAGTATTGTAGGTAAAACTGTTATAGAAATGTTACAAACTGGAGAAGACAGTCTTCAGTACAATTTAAATAGGTGGCTATCAGAAGCCGTAAGACGTAAAGATGTAAATGTACCTGATCAAATTTTAATTAGTTTTCCTAATGATTTAAAATCTGGTGATTCGGTATCCCCACCGCCGGCAAACTCAGCAACTGTTAATCCAAATACAGTTTCTAGCGGTGGCGACTTTTATGGAAAGTTAGGCCTAAAAGGAAACAAAGGAAAGTATAATACTACACAGGTTCAAATTGACACCACTGTAAACGATATAGGCAAAAGCGGATTAGGATTCAGTCTTTTTGATAAAGGCACTACACCATTTGCCAAAGATAACTTTGTTTTTGACCAAGACAAGGGAGTCTGGGTTAGAGGTAACATGTCTATCAATCCTAAAGAAAGTGCTTTTCAATTTAAACAAGGTTGCGACATTATTAATACAATTAATCAAGTTATATTAATGAGTGATTATGGCAGAACAGCACTTCAACAAGTTAAAAATGGTATGATACAGTGGTGGAGAGTAGAAGCGCAAACATATAATATACCTACAGATGAAAATTTAAAGAAAACAGGTGTTAAACCTAGGCTTATTGTTTATAGAGTTATTCCTTATCTAGTTAGTCAGAGTCAGTTTTTACCTCCTAACACTGCTCCAGATGGAGTAAAAAAAGTTGACAAAGACGTTGTAAAAGAATACGAATATATCTATACAGGACAAAATACTGATATCATAGACTGGGACATTCAATTTCAAAATAGTTTTTATAGATCTCTCAATGCTGATAGCGCAAAAAATAACGAAGGTGTTGATAGGCAAGGAAATAACGGAGGCGCAGCTCCTGATAAAGATGACCCGCATAAACCTTCACCAGACGGTGCTAAACCAACAAAAAAAGAATTACCTACAATAGTGTATAAAGATGGTGTTATTACCGGTACTGCTCATAAAGGTGGCGGCGGCTTAGACGATAAAGCTAGTCAAGCAGCAAGACAATTCCACGATGCTATTACAGCTGGCACTGACATGATAGGATTAAATTTAACTATCTTAGGAGATCCTTATTATATGGGAGACAGTGGTTGGGGAAATTATTCTGCTGCTAAAACTGATAATCCATTTGTAAACGCAGATAGCAAGCTTGATTGGCAACGAGGCGAAGTTTATATAAAAGTTATGTTTAAGAGCCCTGTTGATATAAATCAAAAAACAGGCATGTATGATTTACAAACCACAATACCACTAAGTTTATTCAGCGGATTATACAAAGTAAGAGAAGTAACATCTTCTTTTAGTAGAGGAAAGTTTGTACAACAACTTCAATTATACAGAATGGTTAATCAAAACAATCCGGCTCCTAATAAACCTATTATTGCAACAGGAAGTAGTTTTTCTATTCCTGGGGTACAGGTGTTTGATGACGGATCAACATTACAAACGTTTGATGACGGATCGACTCTAGCAGTTGGTACCGACGGTAGCGTAACCTCAACACCAGCATCAGGATAATTATGTCAGAAGATACTAGATATGCTCAAGGTACAGAGCCAGAAGTCAGTCCAGGACCTCACCTAGCAAAAATTGTTAGCTATGTAGATCCAGATTATATGGGTCGACTACAAGTACAGATAATGCGAGAAGTAGGTAATAATCCAAGTAGTTCGACCGAATTGCGCTATGCGTACTATTCAAGTCCGTATTTTGGTTATACTAATATTGATTTTAATGGTAAAGAACCTGACGACTACGATAATACTCAAAAAGCTTTTGGAATGTGGGGAGTTCCACCTACTGTAGGAACATTTGTTATTGTAGTTTCTATCGACGGTGATCCAAAAAAGACTTATGTGATAGGCTGTATTCAAGATGACGGAATAAATTTTAGTGTCCCTGGTCATGCTGCTACATCATTTGTTACAGAAGAAAGCAAAAAGACAGATAAAGAACGTGTACCAGTAGCAGAAATAAACAAAAAAGCTAGAGATGTAACTGGTGACACTACAATGATACCTAAGCCAGCTAGCCCGTTAGAACAAGTATTTGATAATCAAGGTTTATTAGAAGATGATATACGAGGCATTACTACTAGTAGTGCTAGACGAGAAGTCCCTTCAGCAGTGTTTGGCATTTCAACACCCGGACCAGAAGATAAAAAAGGTAAAAGAGCTAGTCAAGGAAAGATAGAAAGTCTAGCACTAGGAACATTTGTTAGTAGACTGCCTGGGTCTACGTTTGTCATGGATGACGGAGACGATAAGTTTATTAGAATGACTACGCCTTCTGAAGGTCCGCCTGAATACGAAGCAGTAGAACAGTTGTCAAAAGGACAAACTCCTACTGGTGATGTTCATATACCGCATAACGAGCTTATTAGATTACGTACTAGAACTGGCCATCAAATTTTATTACACAATTCAGAAGATTTAATTTACATTGGAAACGCTAGAGGAACAGCGTGGATTGAATTAAGCAGCGATGGAAAAATTGATATTTTTGCTGAAGACAGTATTAGTGTTCATACTAAACAAGATTTAAATTTTTTTGCTGATAGAGATATTAACATTGAAGCTAGAAGAAATTTAAACATTAAAGTGGCTCAAGAAATGCACACTCAGACAGGCGCAGATCAAATTGTTATAGTTGATGGCAATCAAAAAATTCATGTTAAGCAAAAAGTTGATGTAACGTATGATACTGAATTTTTACATCATGTTCAAGGCAACGTTAATATCAATTTTGATTCTAATTACATTCATACTGTTGGTGGAAACTTAGATATTAATGTAAGTGGCGATAGCAAATTAAGTTCAGGTGGTGGTATGTCTATGAATAGCGGAGGAAATAATAATCTAACTGCTGGCGGCACAACTAATATTAAGAGTGGAGGGCAGCATATTGAAACTGCTAGTGCTATTCATATGAATGGCCCATCGGCTGCTACGGCAGAATCTGCTTCAACTGCTGAACAAGCTGAGCTTCCTCTGCCACTAAAAACTCACAGCGTTCCAGATCAAGAAGGTAGTGAGCTAGTTCAAACTATTATGCGTAGAATGCCCATACACGAACCTTGGCCGCATCACGAAAACTTAGATCCCGTTCAATTTAAGCCCGATCAATTAGATAGAGATATTGATGGAAGATACGAAGAAAACAGTGAAAGTATTCTTGTAACTCCGGAATATTTTAAAAAGTACACAACAGTTACTGATACATTTGCTAAGATTAAAGGCGATGACAGTCAAGGAAATGAAGAATAAATATTAAATTATGACAGCAAGCCAACGACTATATGAAAAAATTGTGGTACCTGGACCAGCAGGTAGAAGTAATGTTCCTGGCGCTAAAACTTACAAAGGTTTTAGCACTGTCTCAGGATCAAAAAATGTTGGACTATACGATTTTAATCTAATTAAACAAGATTTATTAAATCATTTTCATATAAGACAAGGTGAAAAACTCAGCGATCCTACTTTTGGTACTATAATTTGGGACATACTATTTGAACCTTTAACAGACGATCTTAAAGCAGTTATCATTAAAAACGTAGAAGATATTGTCAATCATGATCCGCGAATAATTGCCAATAACGTAACAGTAACAACTTATGAAAGTGGCATACAAATTGAGTGTGAGCTAACATATTTGCCCTATAACATTCAAGAAGCATTGACTTTTAGATTTGATCAAGCTAACGGTCTACTAGGTTAATAAACTACCCACTTAATAAATTTCAATAAATATCTGTATAATAGGAAACAGATATGTCAGCAACAGACCGTCAAAATAGATTATTAGTCGCCGAAGACTGGAAAAGAATTTACCAAAGTTTTCGTAACGCAGATTTTCAAAGCTATGACTTTGAAAACCTTCGTCGGGTAATGATATCCTACATTAGAGAAAATTATCCAGAAGATTTTAATGATTATATTGAAAGCTCTGAGTATCTAGCATTAATTGATCTTATAGCGTTTTTAGGGCAAAACATCAGCTTTAGAGCAGATTTAAATGCTCGTGAGAATTTTTTAGAATTAGCAGAGCGTAGAGAAAGTGTTTTAAGACTATCTAGACTCTTAAGTTACAAGGCTAAAAGAAATATAGCTGCAAACGGATTATTAAAGTTTGCAGCGATACAAACTACACAAAATGTATACGACAGTAACGGTAGAAATCTCAGCGGACAAACTGTTATTTGGAATGATCCTGCTAATTTAAACTGGTATGATCAGTTCATTAAAGTGTTAAATTCAGCACTGCCAACCGGCAGACAGTTTGGAAATCCTGACGCAAAAGATACCATTTATGGTATTCCTACAGAACAGTATAGATTTCAGGCAATTAATAATGACGTTCCTATCTTTAGTTTCAACAAAACAGTTGATGGTCGACAAATGAACTTTGAAGTTGTTAGTACATCTTTTAGCGGAAAAACTGAAATTTATGAAGAACCGCCTAGCATTGCTAACAGACTAAGTTTTATCTATAGAGATGACGGCAAAGGAAATAACAGTTCTAATACTGGATTTTTCTTAATGTTCAAAGAAGGATTATTAAATCAAGGAACATTTAATATTTCACAACCTGCTACAGACGAAACAGTTGATATTGATGCGGTGAACATTAATAACTCTGATGTATGGTTGTATAGATTAGACCAAAACGGTTTAGAATCAGAATATTGGGCACAAGTTCCAAATTTTGAAGGCAATAATATCATATATAACAGCCTTAATAAAAATATAAGAAATATATACGGAGTTGTTACAAGAGCCGAAGATAGAGTCAGTTTAATTTTTAGTGATGGTGTGTTTGGAAATTTACCTTTAGGTAATTTTAGAGTATATTACAGAGTTAGTAATGGTCTTAATTACACAATTAATCCTAGAGATATAAAAAATGTAACAATAGACATACCATATATTAGTAGCACAGGTCAAGCTGAAACTTTAACAATTACACTAAGTTTACAGTCTAGCGTAAGTAATTCGTCACCTACAGAGTCTAATGAATCGATTAAAGCAAGAGCTCCTGCTACTTACTATACTCAAAACAGAATGATTACCGCAGAGGATTATAACATTAGTCCATTAAGTGTAAATCAAGAAATAGCGAAAATTAAAGCAGTTAATAGAAGTGCTAGCGGTATTAGTAGATTTTTTGATTTAGTAGATCCAACAGGAAAGTATAGTAAGACAAATCTATTTGCCGATGACGGAATTGTTTATAAACAAGAATACACTGATAGTTTTAAATTTAACTATTCAACAAGAACAGACATAGAAGCAGTAATTTATAATCAAGTTACTGATGTTTTAAAAAAGCTAAATTTAAAACATTTTTATTATGATAATTTCAATAGAGAAAATATTGAACTCACATTACCCGGTATTAAATGGTTTAATCAAACAACAGACACTAATCAAAGCTCTGGGTATTTGAAAGACACAAATATTCTCACTGTTCAAAAATTAGGCACTTATACTTCTAGCTTATTGAGATTTTTTACAGTAGGAGCTTTAGTTAAGTTCACAGCACCTACCGGATACCATTTCGATAAAAATAATAATAATGCTATCACTGCTAGTACAAATCCTTTACCAGCCGGCGCAACAAAATTTATTTGGTGTAAAGTTATAAGTGTTTACGGCGATGGAACAAATAATGGAACTGGCATATTGCCAGATGGAGTAACAGGCACAATTTTATTAAATGACATTATTCCTAGCACAGACACTTTACAACCCAATTTGGCTGAAATAATCCCAGCATGGAAAACTTCATTGTCTTCAGATATAGTTTCATCAATGGTAGATTTAGTTTTTGATAATAAACCTTTTGGGCTAAGATACGACACGGGTACTAGGTCTTGGAAAATTATTTTAGAAAGTAATTTAAATGTTAACGGATCTTTTAGTTTAGGTCGTCAAGGAGATATAACAAATCAAAAAGTAGATCGTAGTTGGTTACTGTTGTTTACTACTGACACTGAATATTATACTGTAACTTCTAGACTTGTTAGATATATTTTTGAAAGTGACAAACAGGTAAGATTCTTTTTTGATTCAAGCGATAAAATTTATGATACAAGAAATAATACAGTTGTTAAAGATCAAATAAAAATATTAAGTATCAATATAGACCCCACAGTGCCTGGTAATACTACGCCGTTTACTTTTGATAGAAATTGGGAAATTCTTGAAGAATACAAAGGTATAGATGGATATGTAGATTCTAAAAAAATTGAAATTACATTTAGCGACGTAGACGATGACGGTGTAGTCGATGATCCAAATGTATTTGATGAAGTAGTAGCCGATAATAGTTATATAATTTTAGAAAAATATATAATCAACCAAGGACTAGAAGATTATAGATATATCAAGAATAACAACTTAGTTTACATTGCTCAGAACGAATCTTTAGTTCCTATTAATAAAAAAGTAGCAGGTAATTATTTTTATTCTATCGACGATGATTTAGTTTATCAATATAATATTGGATTATCATATGACGTCAGTTTAGATTATAAAGTTTATAAGGGCAGAGATAATTTAAAATTCCAGTATATTCATAACGCAGATTACGAAGCAAGAATTGATCCAGGTATCACTAACTTAGTTGATGTTTATATTCTTACAAGAGAGTATGATACTCAATATAGACAATGGGTATCAGGCGGCAGAACAACTGAGCCCTTACCGCCAAGTAGTGATAGTCTTTACAATTTATTAAGCTCAGATCTTAATAAAATTAAGTCAATTAGTGATGAAATCATTTATCATCCTGTAAAGTATAAAGTATTATTTGGAAATAAAGCTTCTTCGGACGTTCGTGCTGTGTTTAAGGTTGTAAAAAATGACGAAGTTGTAATTAGCGACAATGATGTTAAATCTAGAGTCTTAACAGCCGTAGCCGAATTTTTTGCTTTAGAAAATTGGGAGTTTGGCGATAATTTTTATTTTAGCGAGCTATCAACTTATGTAATGAACAGATTAGCACCTAATATTGTTAATTTTATTATTGTTCCTAAACAGGGAGATTTAAGTTTTGGTAGTTTATATGAGATAAGAAGCGAAAAAGATCAATTGTTTATCAATGGTGCGTCTATAGAAGATATAGAAATTATATCAGCAATCACAGCGTCTAAGATTCAGAGCGCTGGAGCAATTGAAAGCAAACAACGTTTAGTAAATCAGCAATCCATAACCAGCGCAGGGAGTAACTAATGGCATTCGATAATAATCAAGAAGAACCAAAATTGCCAACTAACAAGCTTGGCAAAAGAAATAGTTCTGATCTTTTGCCTCGTTATTTTAGAACAAATAACAATAAAAAGTTTCTACAGGCCACATTAGACCAATTAATTCAGCCAGGGACTGTAAAAAAATTAAATGGCTTTGTAGGAAGAAAATCAGCCAAAGCAGTTAAAACGTCAGACGTATATATAGATGCTGCTGAAAAAGTTAGACAAGATTATCAATTTGAACCAGCTGCAATTGTACAAGATGATTTTGGTAATGTAACATTTTTTAAAGATTATATTGATCATATTAATCATATTAATACAAATGGCGGTATTATTAGTAATCATGCTAGAATCAATAAACAAGAATACTATGCTTGGAATTCGCACATAGATTGGGATAAGTTTGTTAATTATCAGCAATATTATTGGATGCCCTTTGGTCCAGAACCTGTATCAGTGTTTGGACAACAATTAGAAATTGCTAGTACATATACAATTAAGGGTGTTAACGAAGAAGACAATGTGGCTTATTTGTTCACTCCTAATGGTCTAACTAGAAATCCTAAAATAAAATTATTTAGAGGTCAGACTTATAAGTTTGAAATTGATGCACCAGGTCATCCTTTTAGCATTAAAAAATTAAGAACATCTGGTTCTTTAGATCGATACACTAAAGGTGTTGATAGTGTGGCTGTAGAAAAAGGTACTTTAACTTTTACAGTTCCTCAAGATGCTCCTAACGTTTTATTTTATGTAAGTGAAAATTCTGTTGACACTGGTGGTGTTTTCCATGTATTAGACATAGAAGAAAATACAGCCGTTGATGTAGACAATGAAATTATCGGCAAGAAAACATATCAAATTCCTAACGGCCCTGGAAAATCTGTAGCATTAAGCAACGGAATGAAATTAGAATTTAAAGGACAAGTAACCCCTGAAAAGTATGCCACTGGCTATTGGTATGTTGAGGGAGTAGGTTCGGCTATCAAGTTAATTGCAGAAACTGATCTTGAAATTAGATCATCATATTCCGCAGATAAGACATTGTTATTTGATGATGTTCCGTTTGACCGATTGCCTTTTAGTGAAACTGGCACGTTTCCTGTAGATCAAGATTATATAACAATAAACAGAGGTAGTCCTGACTTAAATCCTTGGTCGCGATATAATCGATGGTTTCATAAAGATGTTATTGAGCTCAGCGCAACTGTTATGAAAAGAACAGTTGACCTTGACCAAACTGGTAGAGCCAAACGCCCAATCATCGAATTTAATTCTGGCATCAAACTTTTCAATTATGGACATAGGGCTAAAAAAAGCATTGATGTTATTGACACTTTTACCAAAGATGTTTTTAGTACAATTGAGGGAAGTCTTGGATATAATGTAGACGGTATTGATCTTGTAAACGGTATGAGAATATTGTTTACAGGTGATACAGATATAACAGTTAAAAATAAAATTTATGATGTTAATTTTATAACAGTCACACCACCTGTAAAAACATTGTCTTTTAATTCAGAAAACGCAGTCAATGTTGATACTGATACAATTACCTTTACTGAACGACATGGGTTAACAACAAGAACAAGAATAGTATATACTTCTGAAGGTAATACTGTAATTGGCGGCCTATTGAATAGGCAAGTTTATTACATCAAGGTAATTGACACATTTACTATCGAATTATATGCTAGAGCTGATTTGTCACAAAAAGTTAACATAACTAGCACTAGTACAGGAGTTCATCAATTTGAAACGTATACTCAGCCGCGAAATCAAATTTATCTATCTCCGTCTGACGATCACGAACCTATCGAGTACGAAACTGTTAGTGTGAATCGAGGAATAAAAAATCAAGGCTTAACTTATTGGTACAACGGTACTAATTGGTTGCCAGCCCAAGAAAAGACCAAAGTTAACCAGCCTCCTTTGTTTGACATATTTGATGCAGATGGATATAGCTATTCTGATTTAGATTTTTATCAAGGATCTAATTTTCTAGGAAATAAAATTTTTAGCTATGCTGTAGGGACCGGGTCTAATGACTCAGTGTTGGGATTTCCTTTATCTTATAGAAATATTAACAACATCGGCGACATAGTTTTTGATTTTAATTTATTATCTGATCCAGATTTTTTCTATAAGGCAGGAGATACTCAAATAGGAAAAAATAGTGACATTGGTTTTTTAAAGATCATTGAAGATTTAGATAGAATTACTTTTGAGAACGGATGGACTTCTAAGAAATACGATTTTACAACAGTCGAACAGGCTAACGAAGTTTCGATTCAGCCAGTTGTTAGAGAGTATAAAAATGAAACAACTAATAAAAAAGTCAACGGAGAAATAGTAACTCTACCATTAACAAATAATTTCCTTTTAGATGTCTACGATAATTTACCTTCAGATATTGAATTAATTGTAAATGTCTATTTAAACGGAGTTAGACTTCATCCGTCAAAGTATTCAGTAGTACAAGATATAAATTATAAAAAAGTTGTACTAGCGCAAGATATCACTGACATCGAAACAGTTGTTACAATAGAAACTACAGCTAATTGGCCAAAAAATGAAAAAGGATTTTACAAATTACCTATAAATCTTGAAAATAATCCTTTAAACAATAATATAGGTCAATTTACTTTAGGAGAAGTTATTAATCATGTTGACATGATTACACGACTACTTCCTAATTTTACTGGGGAATATCCAGGAAACAGTAATTTAAGAGATTTAGGCGGAGTTTCTAAATACGGAAGAAGATTCATTCAGCATGTAGGACCTGTAAATTTATCTTTATATCATTTAGGAGATAAAAGTTCAAATTTATTTAAAGGTATAGAAAAAGCTTCAAATGATTACGGAACATTTAAAAGATCATTTGTAAACAAATTGTCAGATCTAGGCATTGATGCCGATCCGTTAGTTATGGTCAATGAAGCATTACGACAGATGTTTGAATCTAGACCAAAATCTACTCCTTATTATCTAAGTGACATGCTAGGATATTCTGCCTTTAATAGGATTGAGCATACTGTATTAGATGAAAATAATAAAACATATGGCATGACTAGATCGTTTAATTTAAACAGTCTAAGTAATAAATCAGTTTTAATTTATCATAATGGTATACAATTATTACATGGTAGAGATTATGTTTTTAATGAAGAAAACTTTTTTACTGTACTAAGTCCATTACAGGAAGATGATGTATTAGAAGTGTATGAGTATGACACAACCGATGGATGTTTTATACCACCTACACCTACAAAATTAGGTATCTATCCTTTATACGAACCAGAAATTTTTATAGACAACACATATATTGCTGATCCTATTTCTTTTAGAGTTCCGAATGTTGTTCCTGAAACAACTAAAATAATAAGAATTGATAGGTATAATAATATTATTGATGATTATTTGATTAAAATCTTTGTCGACGGAATTCAAAAAGAGTATGATACAGATTACACTATTACTAAAGATCCAGACTCTGCCATTATAGAATTTGCAACTATACTCGATAAAAATTCATTAGTTGAAATTTACATTCCTGATACAAAATTAAGAGGGCACGACGGAAGCTCAATGTTTACTTTTAATGATTATAGAGATCAATGTATACTTGAGTTTGAAAGAAGAATTTTTAATAATGTAAAAGTAAAATATGATCCTTCAATATTTGATATCTATGATCATATTCCTGGTTACAGTCGACCAGCAGATTATTCATTAGATGAATATAATAAAATAATTTCTAAATTTTTCTATCAGTGGACAACAAATATTAATCAAGACTATACTAAAGGTTATCCTTTAGATTTAGATAACTCGTTTAGTTTTAATTATAGAGATCAATTTTCTCCCGACAATAAACCAATACCAGCTTTCTGGAGAGGTATTTACTATTGGATGTTAGATACTGATCAACCTCATATTAGACCTTGGGAATGTTTGGGATTTAGTATTAAGCCTTTATGGTGGGAAGATACATACGGTCCTGCCCCATACACAAGAGATAATTTAGTAATGTGGGATGATATCAAAACAGGAACTATAAGAGAATCTGGTCAACCAATCTATATTAATCCAAAATTTGCTAAAGGTATACTATCTCAAGGTGCTCCTGTTGACGAATACGGCAACTTGCTAAGTCCATTACAGTCTGGATATGCTTTAGGAACCCTTCCACTCACTGAAGGATATTATCAATTTGGTGATTGTTCTCCTGTAGAATACGCATGGAGACAAAGCAGTTATTATCCTTTTGCTGTGCTTCAAACGATTTTGTTAATGAGACCAAATGATACATTAGGTCGATGTTTAGACAGAAGCAGAATCATTAAAAATAAAGTAGGTCAATTAGTATACAAAGACACTTACAAACGTTTAAGATTAGAAGATATTAAAGTTCCTTCTGTAGCAGAAGACGAAGTTGAAAATAGAATCTATACAGCAGGGTTAATTAACTATGTTGTTGATTATATAACTTCAAAAAACACTGACCGCATTCAGCAATATAAGAACGATCTTAAAAATTTAACTAATAAGATGTCTAATCGTTTAGGCGGTTATACTAATAAAGAAAAGTATAAAATTTTACTCGACAGTAAAACTCCAACTTCTACTGGCGGAGTATTTGTGCCAGAAGAAAATTATATTGTTGCGTTGAATACTTCAAGTGCTATTAAGAAAGTAGTATACAGCGGTATCATTGTTACAAAATATCCTGACGGTTTTGAAATTAGAGGTTATGATTTTGATAATCCATTTTTAACTGTATATCCAGGAAGAACAGTTGACAGAGTGTTTAAAGTAGGCGGCATTAGCGAAAGTTTTGTAGAATGGGAAAGCGCTAAACTTTATGTAATAGGAAAAATTGTAAGATACAATAATCTCTATTATAGAACAAAAATGACTCATACTAGCGGCGCAGACATTGATGAAGATAAATTTGTACGCCTAGCCGAACTGCCAATTCTTGGTGGAAGAGAAATTATTATTAAGTCTAATTTTAAAAAATCTGACGCTTATACAATAGCATATGGAGTGAAATTACCAACAGTACAAGATGTTGTAGATGTTATACTAGGGTATGGTGCTTATCTAGAAGATCAAGGGTTTGTCTTTGATGATTTTAACAACGCATTAGGTGTTGTTACAAATTGGGAAACTAGTGCTAAAGAATTTGCTTTTTGGTCTACACAAGGATGGAATGAAGGTTCGGCTATAAGTTTAAGTCCTGCTTCTGATAAAATTATCTACAAAGGTTCTATGGTAGTTGTAGAAAGTTTATTAGATCCATTTTACGGTTATAACGTTTATAGAGTGGACGGACAAAAACTCGATCCGGAGTTCATCCAGGTTTATCGTAGTGAAAATGATTTTGTTATTCAACCTGAAAATACTCCGTATGGAATATATGGTTTAACTTTATATCTTGTACAAAAAGAACATGTTGTGGTATTAGACAATCAAACATTATTTAATGATACAATTTATGACCTTGAAGCAGGATTCCATCAAGAACGAGTTAAAGTAGTAGGTTACACTTCTAGTAATTGGAATGGCGGGTTTGAAGTAAAAGGATTTGTCTATGACCAGGCAAAAATTCAATTGTGGGAACCTTGGATAGATTACAATCTTGGAGATATTGTTAAACATAAAGAATTCTATTATGCTGCTAAGTCAAAACTTATTGGAGCAGAAACATTTGATAGTAACAATTGGGTGTTATTAGAAGATAAACCTACTAGTCAACTTTTACCAAACTGGGATTACAAAGTTGAGCAATTTACTGATTTTTATGATTTAGATACAGACAATCTTGATGCTGGACAACAAAAAATTGCCCAGCACTTGATTGGTTATCAGAAGCGTCAGTATCTTGAAAATATTATACAGAACGATGTAAGTCAATATAAGTTCTATCAAGGTATGATTATTGAAAAAGGAACACAGAATGTATTAAACAAATTGTTTGATGTTCTAAGTGCCGCTGACCAGGAAAGCTTAACCTTTGATGAAGAATGGGCTATTCGTGTAGGTGAATACGGAGCTATAGATACTTACGACGAAATTGAATTAATATTAGATGAAGACGAGTTTAAAATAGAGCCTCAACCATTAGAATTGGTAAACTCTATAAACATCAATTCTAACGATTTTGTTTACAGACAATTACCTTCAGACATTTATGTTAAACCTAAAAATAATACCCTAAATGTCTGGCCAACTACTGGTACTGAACAATACTTACGAAGTGCTGGTTATGTAAGAGCCGATGATGTAAAATTTGTTCTTGATGAATTATCTTCTGTTACAAATTACAACATTTCTGAATTTAAATTAGGTGACTATGTATGGTGCGGATTTGAAGGCAGAAGCTGGGATGTGTTTAGATTTAGTAAATCAACTTACAAAATTGTTAATGCTGAATATTCTAATCCTACAAAAACAGTTACATTAACATTAAACAAAAATACTAGTATATCGGTTGGTGATATAATTGGTATTACCGGCAGTGAAAAATTGTCTGGGTTTGCTAAAGTTACTAGTGTTACTGGAAATCAAATTAAATTTATTAAAGAAGTTCAAGCATGGCAGTCATTTACAGATGCCTTAACAATTTCATTATTTGAATTTACTAGTCAGCGTAGTCCTGATATTGACAGTGCTAATGACTATATTCCTTCATTGTTAAAAAATAATGAATTACTATGGACAGATAAAAATGAAAATAATAAATTCGCAGTCTATGTAAACAGTCCGGCTTATAGGTCTTCACGTATTAAAACATTAGAAGAAACAAGAGATCACGGAGTAATAGCAACGGTATCTAGATCGTCTAATGTAGCAACTATTACTACAGCATTTAATCATGGATTAACTCCTTATGATAAAGTTGTGGTATTAAATTGTAGTAACGCATCATTTAATACTGCTTCTGTTACAGTAACAATTATAGGACCTAAAACATTTACATTTAATAATAGCGGTCCTGATGTAACCTCTGTAGCAGCTTCAGGAATAGTACAAGCTGATATAAATTTTGGTAAAGCAGTTTCAATTACTGGTAATGGAAATGTTGCCGCGATTGCTGATGATTTACGTGTACACATTTATAAGAAAACAACTGATTCTACTAGTTGGGCATTAACTGATAGAATTGATGATATTGCCACAGGCTTAAAATTTAGCAATGATGGACGTTGGTTAGCATTGGCATATCCTGAGCACAATAATAATACAGGAAAAATTCAAATGTATTTGTCTTTGAGTTCGGGAGAATACAATGATGAAGACATCATAGTGAGTAATGTTCCAACAGTAGGAGAAAAATTTGGTTCTGCGTTAGCACTAGCTAAAGCAGATAATGCTTACATTTTAGCAGTTGGGGTTCAAAATAAAGTTTACATTTTCCAAGCAATAGAAAATGTTTGGTCACTTGAAAGTGTAATATCTAATTCTGCGTTCGGCTTTGGCACTAATGTTGCGTTAAGCGGCGACGGAAAATTTTTAATTGTTTCTGCTCCTGATGTAAACACAACTTCTGGAGAAGTGTATGTTTACAAATATAATGGAGTTAGTTATGACTATCTCCAAACATTATCTAGAAATGAACCAAATGACGCAGAAAGATTCGGCGGCAGTATTGCGATAAGTTTCTCGGGCAATTACCTGGCAGTAGGCAGTCCATTAATGGACTTACCTAAAATACAAGATGCGGGACAAGTTTTTATATACAAATTTAATGGAACAAATTTTGGTGTAAATCCTATACAAACAATTAATAGTCCTAAACAAGAACAAATTGAAAAATTTGGATACAAATTAGAATTCATGAATGATGATTCTAGTCTTGTTGTGTTTGCGTTAAATGGAGACATTTATCAAAAGGCTACGTTTGATACCTATTCTCAAACAATACCAAATTATCCTATCTTGGATTATTTAGGTAATCCTTCTACATCTAATTATGTAAATGATCCGCAAAGTTCTATAAAAGATCAGAGCACATCTTTTGATTCTGATTCTTTAAGTATAGTTGATATTATATTAGACAGGGGCAGACTTGATGTGTTTGATAGATTTAATGAAAATTATATCTACGGCGAGAGTTTAGAAAATGTAAGTACATTCAAAAGCAGTTATGGAAATCAACTAGCTGTTGGAAATAATTGTGTATTAGTTTCGGCAGAAAATGAAGAAGATGGCGTAGTAATTAACGCTGGAATTGTTTATTCGTATGTTAAACCGGTTGATCGACGAAGCTGGAATGTGCTTTATGAGCAGATTGATAAGCCCAATGTAAAAGAAATTAAAAAAGCATATTTGTATAATAAAAAAACAAATTCTATAGTTTCTTACTTAGATGTAGTTGATCCAACTCAGGGAAAAATTCCAGGTATAGCCGATCAAGAAATTAAATTTAAAACTTATTTTGATCCTGCTGTATACAGTAAAGGAACATCTACTGTTATTGTAGACGATGGATCGAATTGGACCAAAGCACAAGTTGGTATGCTATGGTGGGATTTAACTACAGCACGTTTTGTGGAATCACAATCGGGGGATGTATCATATAGATCTAGAAATTGGAATTCTTTATTTCCGTTTGCTAGCATAGATGTCTACGAATGGGTAGAATCTACTTTATTACCTAGTCAGTGGAATAAATTAGCCGATACTGAAAAGGGGATAGCACAGGGAGTAAGCGGTCAAACTCGATACGGCGATGATGTTTATAGTGTTAATAAACAGTATGACAATATTAGCAAAACTTTTAAAGAAACATATTATTACTGGGTAAAAAATAAAACTATTCTTCCAAGAGTAGAAGGACGTTTTATTAGCGCATTTGATGTTGCTCAATTAATTGCTAATCCAGAATTATATGGATATAGTTGTTTAGCTTTCACTGGAACTAACAGTCTAAGTTTAATCAATTGTAAGAAATATTTAGAATCTAGTGATGTAGTGTTAAGCATTCAACATTGGACATCTAGTAAAAAGGATACTAACTATCATAGTCAATGGAAACTGCTTAGTTCTAATAGAAATACAGTTATTCCTGAAACAATTGAAACTAAATGGTTTCAAAGTTTAATCGGTAAAGACATTAACGGATCTCAAGTTCCAGATTTAAGATTGCCTTTAAAGCAGAGATATGGAATTGAGTTTAGACCGTTACAAAGTATGTTTGTTAACAGAATTGAAGCATTAAAACAATTTATTGAAAGAGTTAATTCTGTACTTAAGAATAAACTAATTGTAGATGATTATGACATATCTGATCTAAATAGTTATGATCCTTTACCTACTAACGTGAGCGGACTATGGGACGTTCAAATTGATACCGATCAAGAATTACGTTTTGTCTCTACTACTGGGATCTTAAAACCGAGTTTATTGCCTGTCATAGAAAAAGGTAAAATTAAACGAATTGATATTCTTAATGCTGGTCAGGGGTTTGGCAGAAATAGAATTTATCAACTAGACATAAACAATGATCCAGTACTTTGGTATGGTCCAGATATCGCAGTAACAGGTGCCGGTCGTGGTGCTGAAATTAAGACATTGATCGATCAAGCAGGAAAAATAGTTGATACACTCATTGTTAATGCTGGCGAAGGATACAAGCAAAGTTCAACAATATTAACTATTAGAAACTACAGTGTGTTAGTATCTAGCGATACTTCAAATAATAATGTATGGAGTATCTATACTTTAGACTATGAAACTAAATTATGGAGTAGAATACAATCACAAAGTTACGATGTGCGTAAATTTTGGAAATACATTGATTGGTATGGATCATATTTAGATGAAGATACTAATATTGAAACACAATATAATCAGTTTACAAAGATTGATTTTCTAGTTGAAAATACTAACGAGCTATTAACTACTGATATACCTATCAACAGTATTATTAAAGTTAAAAATGTAGGCTCAGGCGGTTGGATGCTTGTTAAAAAGATTAACAATGCTCCGTTGTACACTGAAGATAATTACGCTGTAATAGGTAGAGAAAACGGTACAATTAAATTTTTAGATAATTTATATGTGTTTTCTGCCAACGCTTTAGGTTATGATGGTCCGTTATTTGATTCTAATTCTTTTGATGGTAGCCCCGATGCTGAGTTAAGGATCATTTTAAATACAATAAAAAACAACATCTTTACTGATGAATTATATATTGATTATTTGAATTTATTTTTTGCCAGTGTGCGTTATGCACTACACGAGCAAATTTTTGTTGACTGGGCGTTTAAAACAAGCTTTGTTAAGAGTCAACATAATGTTGGAGAATTAAAGCAAAAAGTTACCTATAATAATGATAATCTTCAATTCTTTGAAGACTACATTAACGAAGTAAAACCTTATCGTACAAAAATTAGAGAATTCGTAAGTAACTATTCTACTTTAGAACCAAGTAGATCTTTCATAACAGACTTTGATCTAATTCCAATTGTTACTGAAAATTTCCAGATTCAAAATAAGAATTTTGAAATTGACCTTTCTGGAAATATATTCACAAATTTTGTTAGCATTGAAGACGCATCATTCGCTGACAATTATATAGCTCAACGCTTAGGATTTAAATTACTAGCAATAAAAGTTGTGGATCAGGGAAGCGGATATATTACTGCTCCAGTAGTGACTTTAGAAAATGCTAGATTAACTAATCAGTATGAAGAATCAGATGAAATTAAATTAAAGGCCTATATTGCCAACGGTAAGGTTAATAGAATAGAAATTGTTAGCGCAGGCGGCCCAAATTGGTTTAAAGCTCCGAGGGTAATATTTGAGGGGGGATTATCCCCAACTGGTGTTCCAGCAAAAGCAGTAGCTATAATAGGAGATCCTTTATTAAAGTCTACGTTAGTAAAAGTAAAATTTGATAGGGTGTCTGCAACATACGAAGTAACTCAACTAACTGAAAATGAAATTTTTAGTGGAGATATTGTTTCTGGGTCTCGTACACAATTTCCTTTAAGATGGAGCCCAGAAATAAAATATGGATCTTCCTATGTGACTGTGAACGGTATACCTATGCTGCGTAGTGAATATCAATTGTCTACAATAACTTCAACTACAAAAGGGTTTACTAGTTATTCGGGACTATTAACTTTTAGAGAAGCCCCAGTTAAAGGAAGTTCTATAACTATTGAATATAATAAAAACTTTGATCATTTACATGCCGTTGACAGAATAAACTTTTTCTATGATCCTAGTTCGGGGCAGATTGGTAAAGACCCTGCTCAACTTATGAGTGGTATTGACTTTGGTGGAGTCAATATTACTGGAGTCGACTTTGGAGTAACTTATGGTTGGAACTCTAAAGGATGGGGAGTTGAGGGCTGGGATAACTTTAATGAAAGTTTTATAGATTTTGTAACTTATTATGATGGTACAAATTATAGTTTTAAACTACCATATGTTCCGCAGGTAAATCAACAAGTTAATTTCTATGTTTCTAGATTTATTCCTAGAGTGTCTTCATACTCTGCGCTACCAGGTTCACCTAGCGTAGGCGACGTAAGAAAAACATTAGATACTGGCCACGTCTGGGAATACAACGGAATAAGATGGGTTGATCAAGGAATCTATATTAGCGATTATTGGAAAGCGGTAAGAATTGATGATCCCGATTATCAAACTATAAATCAAACTAATGACTCGGCTTTAATGACTACCTATGTTGGTGACGGTGAAGTTGATATACTTACTTTACCGCTGGCAGCTAATTTACAAATTTATACATATAGCGGAAATCAGTATGGCGACAGAGTTATTTTTAGAAAGCCAGACAGCGACGGATCTTATCCATTAGAACAAGACTCGTATGATACACAACTATCTGGTGGTTCGTTTAATGGAACAACTTTACTAAGTGCTACTGGTTTAGAACCAGATGATATTATTTTAGATGGCGAAGAATTTATTAGTCCGGCAAATAGTGGTCCAGAAGAATTTGTTCCTGGATATGTTTTAGATACATTTGCTATTAAAGTTTATCACAGGCCTAGCGGTGGCTGTCCTAACATTGTGTTTAAAAATCATATAGCAGATGGTACCAATACAGATTTTCTAATTGGACAATATTTTCCTAATGAAAACAGTGTGATAGTTAAAGTTGATGATCAAATCAAAGATCTCGTAGCTGATTATACAATAGATTATCAGAACAATACAATTAAATTTGTCCTGCCACCGAG
>Ga0129333_10000712_pt1 | contig 28654 bp, 12 predicted proteins | sample CPB6_08_DNA_FD_94474 | JGI IMG/M metagenome (GOLD analysis project Ga0129333, IMG submission 94474) | Freshwater to marine salinity gradient microbial communities from Chesapeake Bay, USA - CPBay_Sum_0.6_0.8_DNA | ecosystem: Environmental > Aquatic > Marine > Coastal | place: USA: Chesapeake... | reverse complement strand
TGAGGATTATCACAATCGATTGATCTTTTATATTTGTTAGACCAACTCATCAAAATATTAGGTTACTCTTTATTATTTAGAAAACCTTGTTTGAGTAGTTTTGAAAGTTCTGAAGTTGAACCAACAAAAACAGCGTTATTAGTTACATTATTTGTTGTTTTAACTGTATCTTCCTCTACGTCTTTTAATTTTTTCTGAAGATCGATAAGTTTATCTGTTACATCACCAACAGATTTTATAAGTTGACCGGCAACTTCATATGCTCTTGGGCTTGCACTTTCTCCAGCAAGTTCCATAATTCCATTAATTGCTTCCTGTCCCTTTTCAATTAGTGAATAAAGATTTGCTCTTGTGTATTCATAATCTTTTTTGATATCATTTCCAGTAGCAACAATTTCAATATCATTATTTTTTTCAACCTTTACTATTTCACTTTCAACGTTTAGTGCTTTGTCAATACTACTATAATCAGACATAAAACTACCTATTAAAAATCAATTTTACGTGTTGGGCTATACTCTTTAGAATCTCCTAGGTATGTCCAACTTTCGTTGAATCCAAAGTCGTCATCTCCTTCAACTAATTGGTCATCTGCTGCAGTTAGTTTATCAATACTACTATTTACTAAATGCTCTGTTATGGTTGTATTTTCATAACCACGTTCAACATATAACTGAGTTGCATTTGGTTTATCTTTTACATACATTACTTCATTACCAATTACGATTCTATCACCAATAGCAAAATCGGCACTACTAATAACTGGAATTAAAACGTCACTTGTAGAAACAGTATCTGTCAACGCAGAAGTATTATCATTATTATAATCTTTTTTAGCTCTTGGAGTTACAATATATCTCATTTCACGTCTAGAAGAATTTACAGTATCACCCGTATAAGTATCAACTTGAACTTTTTTGATAAGACCTTCCGAACTATCTGCAATAGGTCCAAATAGATATGTTTTTGCTGTAAATCTTAAAGTATAAATTAAAACTCTTCTTGTCGAAAAATCGCCTTCATAGTCATCCTGGAAGTTGATGCTTTCTAAAACAATAGGAATATCTCTTTTTTCTCCAATAGATTCTACAAGATTGATAGTAATATTGAAAGCTGGTTGAAAATATGGTAAAATTTGTTCAATAATTTGCAATCCATCATCGTTCAACTTTACCATAATATTCAAATCAAATCCAATATTATAAGGAACTGGCATAAAAACTTTTTTTAAATCACCATTAGAAGATGCTTTAAAAGTTTGGGTTAAACTTGCCTTTCGTGTAGCATCATATTGAATTGATACCATTTCAAATGACATTCTAGGCAATGTTATTTGAACTGGTTTATTTAAATCTGGTTGCTGTCTAATTCTTGCAAGAAATTTTTGAACGGGACCATATGCGAGAGGAACTCTTATATCGCTAATAACTGTAGTATTATCAGAATCTTGATGCTTTATGTTTATCTGATTAAATAGAGTTCCAAAACCAATAATGGTTTTCCTAATAATTTCGTGATAGTAATAAGTCCCTAACATTAATAAGTACCAAATGGATTTGATTCTGAAAAATCTAGAATAAGGTCTGCTTCTTCTTCAATTTCGTCATTTTGACTATATTTATCGTAAATATCATCTTGATCATAAGACTTAACTGAGAAAATAGCTCCAGATTCCTGCCCAATAACTGTTTCTCCTGGATAGAAGTATGGTTGAGTTGAAGCAGATCCAACGAATGAAATTTTAAGAGTGCCATCATCAGCATCCCAAGATTTAACTCTTGCTCTAATTTTAGATCTCTGCCCAATAATAATTTCATTGAACTGATATGTTCCAACCCCAGTTATTGTTTCTGGGTTAGCAATAGTAACAGTTGGTGGATTATTAATATCATAACCAGATCCTGGATCTACTATTAATATAGAGGAAACTGTTCCCGAAGAATTAAGTCTTGTTTCTGCACGTGCAGTTGATCCAACACCTGTTGGTCCTGAGACAGTTATAACTGGGTTTGTAGAATATCCTGTTCCCCCTTCATTTACAACAATACTTACAACACCATAACTTTGGGATTCAATCGAACACGTTGCAGCTGCCCCAGCACCACTGTCAACATTACTAATAAAACTAATTGTCGGTGCTGTGCCACTATATCCAATTCCGGCATTAGATAATAAAATTCTCTGTACAGATGAGACACCACCTTTAATTGTAGTTATTGCAACTGCTGTTGCGTCTGTATTCCCAACACCAGTGGGAGCGGTTCCGATTGCTACTACTGGTGCGGTTGTATAATCATATCCATCATTGTTTAAGAAAATTTGTCTTACATATCCAGTACGAACAATTGCATTTGCTGTTGCAGTCGATCCGGTACTAACCATTTTTAGAGTGGTAATAAATCCAATCTCCTCAAGTTCTCTATCAACTTCTTCAATACCAGTATCGAGAACTTCATCTTCATATTCGAACAATTCACATTTCAGTTCATAAACATAAAGTTTTCCTAATTGATAAAATGGTTGTTCATGTTCGACAAATTTTACTTCAAATAATCTTTGACCTAAAGGAAAATAAACCAAATCACCTTCCCTTGGTCTTGATGCTAATTCAATCTCATCAGAGTCACTCCCCATTAAAAATGGAGATATAAAATCTTCAAATCTCTCTTTTGATATTGTAATTAATAGTTCATCTCTTAAACTCATTCCAAATTTGGTAAGAATATCTCCTGCTCCTCCATATCCATCATAAGTGTTGACGTATGCTTCTATTGCATAGTTATCATCAAATCTTGATGTTTGTATTTCTTGTATGATAGTTTTTTTATTAACGAATTTTCTTGGAATGTAAATTACATCAATACCATACATTCTCAACTGCTCGTTAATCAACGATTGAACGAGTCTTTGTTCTGAGGAAGATCCTTGAAGAAAAAAGGGATTAAGAGCCATTATCCAATAAAGTCGTAAGGTGGTAATTCGTGCTCTGATGCCATTCTTTGTTTTAAGATATCAAGTTCTCTCATAGCATCTTCATATATTTCTCTTCCATTTAACTCAATGCCACCAGGTAATTTAACACCTCTAAACTTGATAAGATTTTGACCCCACTGTTTTTTGATTAAAGATGTTAAGTATTGCTTTAAAAAACTATCATTATAGATTTGACTAAACGATGCTGGATCTAACGCCCTATAGCAATCAATTACTATAAAATTGCCAACTGATTGAGATCCCCAATCAATATCCAAGTATAATCTATCTTGCCTTTTATTAAATCTTACTTGTTTATCTGTGGTAAGTAAAAAGTCTATATCTTCCAAATAACTTTTTGTCATTGCATATTGAAGAAGTTCAACAGAGTTAAAATAATATAAATCATTTAAAAAGAGTTGATACTTAATACTGAATAAACCACCAGAAATTGAACTAGTATCAAATTTAAATATTTTTTCTATACCAATTACAGAATCTGGAACCTGAATAAAATTAGAAGATTCATAAAAATTAGAAGTTACTGTTCCATATCCACTAATATCTGTTGATGTTGCTGTAGTGGTTACAACACCAACTCCGTTTGTTTCTCTCCCCCTTCCCCTATCAATATCTGCTTGAGTAATTTCATACTTAAGGTACATTCTCTCGACACCATCAAAGTGTCTTTCCTGAAAATATTGAATAGCATCATCCACTAGATCATCAATTTGATCGTCGTCAACGTTGATTTCAAGAACAGGAGCTCCTAGTTTTCTTTTACAATAATCTATAAGTTCTTGTCTAGTAGATGGTTTTGCCATTTTACGCTTCCTTAAAATCTTTATCTGAAGATTTGTTCAATTGTTCTATTTCATTTCGAAGTGTTTGAACTGTTGCTTCTAAAAGAATAATTTGATTTGACAATTCAGATATTTTTCTATGATATGATTTAATCAAAAAATTAATATCAACCTCTTCACCAGGAATATTCATTTAATAGTGTCCCCCGTCTAAAGTTGCAGTCCAAGTGGGTCTGTTAGTATGTATATTAGTTATTGATGTTGGAATTTCGAAAAGATTGGAAATAGAACCATCAACACTTTCTTTCTTTAAGTTGTAGGTATTTGTAAAGGTTCCTTCTACTCCAGTCAATTGTATTGTCGATGTTGTGCCTGCAACTTTTACAACTCCATATGCATTGGATGTTTCTTGTTTAATGACATCTCCAACAGAAACTGTTACATTAGAACCCAAGTTTAAATTGACATCTGTTACTGCAGTTAAAACCTGTTTTGATGTGATTATTGGCGATGCTGGATTATTTGTCGATGTCTGAAGACCATCTGCATCAAAATAAACAACACCATGAGTATTAAAGTCTCCTGTTTGATAGTATATACCTTTAATATCTAAGTATCCTCTAGTTCCAGTTACTACACTGTTTGTTATAGTAGCATCTGGAATATAAGTCCATGATCTTGAAACAGCGGCACTTCCGGCATTAGTTCCATCGATGTATCCAAAAAATCCAGTTTTGTTATTTGCAGTTCCACTACTTGTGTTATAATTAAATCCAATTCCACGATCTGTGTTAGTATCAAATGCGTGAGTGATTGTTAATTGAGTAGTTGTTGAAATGCCACCAATAACTGGATTTGTTAATGTGATTATTTTATTGTTAGTATCATATGCGGTAACAGTATTGACTCCAGATCCAGATAGTGAAGCACTGCCACTAACAACATCACCGGTATTGATACCAACAACAGAATCCAAACGAATTGTGCTAACTCCAGTAACAACGGATGTCATTACTGTTCTATTGCTTGTTACGTCCCCAAGAATAATAATTGGATCATTAATATCTACAGTAATTGAATTTACCGAGGTTGTAGTTCCGTCAACTTGAAGATTGCCTTTAATAACAACTGTTCCTTCATTACTTAATCCATCTGCGTATGGATCAAGATAAAGTGTTGTAGTTCCAGGAAGAGTAGATATTACATTATTTTCTATTTTAATATCATCAAAAGTTGAGATTCCAGAAACTCCTAAAGAACCTCCAACAAAAAGATTTTTTTCAATTCCAACTCCACCTTCTACTACAAGAGCTCCAGTGTCTTTATTACTAGAATTTGTTGTATCACCAATTTTAATTGCAACTCCGTCTTCAAAATACCAATCTGCACCTTCAATTTCAAATCTATCATCAGATGCTTCGTCATAACGCATTGCTACGTTATTGTCGTCACCAAAAGTTAAATAAGTATCATCTAATAGTCTAACACTCCCAATTCCAGACGGATCTATTACAATATTACCATTAGTATTGGTTGATGATAAAGTATTGGAATCTAATCTAAGATTATCTACGTTCCATTGATCTACTTTCAGTGAAGTTGAACTATCACTTGTATTTGTTCCAGGAGCTAAGACTGCTACAACTCCACTATCATAATTTCTAGAATTACTAACATTTGCAATTGTACCTGGAGTATGCTCCATCATAGAAGCATAGTAATATCCACCTACGGGAATGATAGTACCAGAGTCATCCCCAACAAATATTCTATCTTTATATTGAAGAGCGCCTCCATAACTTCCAATACCAGTTATGTAAGCAAGTTCACCCCAACTTAATGATGAAGGTAAAGAGGTCCCTGTAGACCTTTTAATTTTAATTATACTTGCCATATCTTAGAATGTTCCCCCCTCAACAACTAAATTTTGGGTATTTGTAGGGGTTAACTGTAGTGTCGCTGTCCACTTTTGAGTAGTACTGTTATACACCAAAACCATGCCATTTTGTAAATTTGAAGCATCTACATCAGTTAATTCACTTAATGCAAGACTACCTGCACCCGCTAGTGATGAAAGAACTTTAATGGCGTTTTGTTGGCCTACTCTGACCTTTATTTCCGACATCTAAGTATGAACCAGGTTCTAAAATGTATTTATACTGGCTCAGAACCGAAGTTAGATAGAACTTCTTGTTGCTTTAAGTATAACTTGAAATATGATTTTGCAATATTACGCAATTCTTCAATATCGTCAATTTTATCTATTTCGGATGAATATTTAAAATATTCAAAATTTTTACTTAAATTTTCAAGTTCAATTTTATCTGGGTGCATTTAAAAACTCCTTCAATAAGGTTTTAATTTCATCAATATCGGATTTAATTTGATCTATTTCTTCTTTTTGTTTCTTTCGATCATCTTTCATTTTAACGTATTGTGAATATGCAAAAGTATCACAATTAACAATTGCTCCTGTCTTTTCATCTCTAAAAAGATTTTTATGTCCTTCTACCGGTATCATTATGCTAATGCAATTGCTCTCAAGTCTCTAAATTTAACTGGTTTTGCTTCGTTTGTTGAAGACATAACAATTTTAATTGCAAATCCAGTAAATTGATCTAGATTATCGGCGGTAAACTGATATTCTAAGAATTCATTATCGTTACTTGGTCTTACAAAAGAATCAGGTCTTCCACTATTTTTGGAAGAATCAACAACTAAATCTCCAAATCCGTCACCGTTAGTATCTACCAAATTGTCATACCCTGGGAATAAATCATATGTTTGAGATATTTCGCTAGAATCTGATTTGAATAAACGATATAAAACTCTAAAATCAGAATCGGATGATCTATAAGCAGAAACCAAAATTTTGAGAGAACTTGCTGGTTGTTGTAAATCTATTCTCTTAGAAACATAAACTGAAGCATGTGGATCGCCTTCTAATAGATTAACTCGCCCATCATAAACATAATCAGTTACAGGATTGTTTATTCTGCTTCTTCCAAGTATTAAACTTGTATTCTTTAAATTGATCGCAGGTGAGAGATTTGAATCTCCACTATTCATTTTTACTCTTAAAGTAAATGACTTTTGTGAAGACAGTCTTTCAATTTCGTTCTTTTCAGAACACATTAATCTTGGAGAATCCAAAACATTCTCTTCATTCAGAGTAATGTTATCTGGATCTTTGTTCAAGAAAGATACCTCAGAACCTCCAGCACTAGTTCCACTTACAGTCTCTATGGTTGAAGTAACTGTAGTTTCTTCACCTGGAGTAAAGATGGTTAATTGTGGTCTAATAATATTAAATTGATAATTTTGAGATGCAGAGGCATTAACTCCTCCAGAAATTTTTTCTTCCGTAAATGATAGTAAAGATGTTCCACTACTTCTACCAGTTCTATCAAATTCTAAGTGATAAAAATCATAATCTCTAATATCTTTCAATACTTGTGTGTTAGGTAACGTATGTGTGGTATTAAGTCTTGTTAGGGAAACTTCATTCATTTCATACTTATAAGCAAGATCATTCAGATAATGTGGCGTTATACTTGTTCCCTCAGCACCTCTAGTGCTAATTCCAAGTGAACCAACATTGATTCCATCATAGAACATAATTTCATCATCAACTTTAATATATCCTCTACTGGTTGAGATCCCCTCAAAAGTGGCAAAGTATGATGTATTTGCTACAGAAATTGTAGTATCACTTATACCAAGATTTGCAGTTAGTTTAATAGGAGAAGTTGATGGTTTGATATTTTTGATTTGAACTACATTATTATCTGCATGCATTCCATGGTTTGGTTGATAAACCATGAATACATTTCCAGAGTAAAGTGTATTATAAACAGATGAAGATCCTCTTATGTCTGTATTTGCATATGCTACAGCAGTTGATCCATTATATGCAATTAAGTCCTCACCATCTGTAAACTGTTCACCTTGAACTCCAGTAAGATATAGAGTATCAATTCCGTCTATCGTGGAAACTGTAATTTGTGCTCCACTTCCTTTTACAACATTACTTGTAGTAATACCTAAAACATCTCCAACAACATAACCATTTCCAGTTGATCCTACACCAGTAGCAACAGAACTAACTTTACCGGTAGAATCAAAAACTATATTTGCAGTAGCTCCGCTACCATTTCCAGTAATATTGTATAAAGGAACGCCAATAAATGTACCGCTAGAATATCCAGTTCCAACATTAGTTACCGATAAAGTATTTAATCTAGAACCTATATTTTCAATATATCCATAAGATCCTGGTGAAGATACAGATCCGTGACTTACTTTTTTGCCAACGGTTAATATAGAAGACATTGTTAAAGTTGTTGTTATACCAACTTTTAGTTTTCTTGGATAAGAAGTAATTGGATTTTCAACTAAATTTTGAATAATATTTTCACCTGCTCTCAGAGGTGGATTATAGAATACAACATCTCCAGAAGTAGAAGTAAAATTACACTTATAAAGTTTAAACTTGAGATCTTGGAATTGATTTGCTGTCCAGATACTTCCATTTTGAGATCTGAATAGACTTCCACCAAGATACTGTCTTGCATAAACAACACTTTCCGCAGAAGGTAGGGTAGCCGTGTTTATACTCTTTTTACCCATTGTAGCGATCCAAAGAGTGTAATTATCACTACTTGGCGCCAAGAATACTAAAGCATATTCTTTTTCAGGTTCTAGGTAAATTGGAGATGGGAAAGTAATTCTCGTTGGAGTAGAAGCATCAGTTGTAACAGTAATATCAGAAGGTTCTAAAGTCACCGTTGCAAATTCATTTACAAGATTTAGAGTTGGAGTTCCAAGTTCAACTGTTCTTACTTGTACTTGTAGTTTTTCAACTTCGTCTTTTGAACCAAAATACACATCTACAGAACTGAGATATGCTCCGGTTTCATCGACAGTGAATGATTGTGCCAATGGATCATATCTTTGTACTGTAGTGACAACAGTTGTTTCTGTTCTAATAGTTCCTCTTGTTTGATAAATTGTTTCTGCGTTAGATGCAAGACGTAAATCTCCAGGTAAAGGAGGAACACTAGAAGGATTTGCTGTAATTTTAAATACTCTATCTCCTGTTCTAATTCTAACCAGAGGTGGTGGAGTTACATTAGGATCTCTAATGAAGAAAGTTCCTAATACATCTCCAAATGTATCAGATATTAGTCTTACATTGGAAACTGTAGCAACAGCTCCACTTGTTTTGCCTATAAGTTTAGTGCCTACTTGAATGTATCCACCATATTTTCCTATAGATTCTTCTGCTAATGAAAATGTGTCAACATTTAAAGTTGTTGAAGAAGCAGAATATGCAGTAGGAAGTGCAAGAGATTTATTATATGGATTTGCATTATAAGATTTTTCTGGAGTGGAGTAGTTTCCAGATTTATGATCTGGTCTTGCTGTCCTGAATGCAATTGTTTTTACATCAGAAACATATCCTTCAACATCTTCACCAACGTTAAATGAACCAGAAACCATCGAAATTTCAACAAGTTTTGGTACATAATCAATAGAACTTATACTATCTAAAGAAATATAATGTTGTGTTAGGGGTTTTAATCCTTGTGCATAGAATTGAACGTTTCTAGATCTTGCATAAGGATCTTGTTGCGTGGTAATAGTTGTAGATACAGAAGTTGATAATCTCGGACCATGAGGAGTTGCTATAACAACTGTTCCGCCATTGATTCTAATTCTGATTACTCTTTCCCACTCATCTGATTTAGGATTGAGTGAAACAGAACCAATATATTCTATTACATTAAATGGATTAACATTTTCAACTTCAGTAGCTACTGGTTGTTCTAACCAACCAACTTCATTATAATTTAATGTAACAAGTTCTCCAGTTTTTCTTACACTAGAATCAAGTAAAGGTAAATTTTGAGAATAATCTGAAGTATCTGCATTTAAATTTGGAGATATTGCTAATCTTGGTTTTACTGACCAATAATCCACTGTACTGGAAAGTTCATCATTTTGGACATCGCATCTTAAATCAGGATTTTCTGCGTCTAATAGATCAGTATTTTTGAAATCATCGGCAAAAAATCCAGATTTGAATCTAGTTAATCCAAAATTATCTTGTATCTGTAAAGTTTTAGTATCTAATTCTAATAAAGACAGTGAAGTTGTAATTTCTAAGTTTTGAATTCGGTCTTCTAATTTACCAATATCTCTCATCGTATAACGTCTGTTATCTACAAGTACAATCTTTGCATCATCTGGATTGTAGAGATATGCTGGTAAAGAAATGGTAGCAATATCCATTGCTTCCTCTACATTTAGAGGAACTTTTGGATCAACCGAAGATACACCTTTAATTACTGTAAATTGTCCAAACTTATTGAGAACGATTCTGTCAATTCTTGGTAGATAATAACTATATCCAAGTAAAGAACTTTCTCCAGGAGAAACTACTTGAGAATTTTGTAACGTTGCAAAAGATCTGTTAGAAAAATCAAAAGGTGATGAAGTTGTAGAAGTAAATCTTTGAACTCTTGGTCTGAAATCCAAAGTATCCGAAGCTCTTAAATTATTAGAAAGAGATGGAATATCAGAGGCAAATCTATCATAATCATAAGAATTAACAGTTAAAATATCACCAACGTCACTTGATGGTATTTCATAATAATTAAATATGATTAAAAGTTGTTTCGTTGGAGAATTTGCTTCACTTTGACGTACTATTCTCGAATAATCATAATATTGGTCTTTTTGTCCTTTGTCTAATTTATAATTATTGGTTATATTGAGATAACTGCCTAAAGTTATTGCTTGTATATTTGAAGTAATTTTTGATTCCTCAAATACTACAGTTTCACCAGTAGTGAAAGTCTTGGAATTTAAATATACAATTTCTACTTCGGTCGAAGAATAACGTGTTACTAACTGAGCGATTGCACCACTTGTAGACCCTACAATCTTTTCACCCAAAATGGAAGCGGTATCAAGGTTAAGTCCAGATATAAAAGTTAACTTGTCTAAAGTTGGTGCTGATGTGTCTAAAGATTCATATACTGCAACAACATTTACAACATCTGGTAAATTAAGAGAAATTTCTTTATCCTCTACTCTTAATCCATAAGCGGAACTTGTTGATAACCCACTTATGGTTGTAGATATTCCAGAAGAAGTTTTATTAACAGTTACTTTTTCACTTCTTACGAAGTTTTTAGTTCTATTTTTAATAAATTGTTTTCTAATAGTTAAATTAACTGTAACATTATTGGTTTGATTTGGTGTCAATCCAGAGAACGTTACTTGTTGCCCATTAGAAGAAACTGTTACTTGATCAGATCTTAATTGCTGTACAGTTCCGTCAATATAAAATACAGAATATCTTTCTGCATCAAAAGATTCGAAATATCCATCAGTGACATTTGTATCTGTAATATTAATTGTTAAGGATCCAACGGAATTTGTGGTTCTTTCTCTAATTTGAGTCGTAATTACTAAGTTTGAACTCGATAAATCAACTGAAGAAATATTTCTGGCGTTTAATGGTGTGTATAAAGATGCTTTATCTGAATTTTTAATATCAGGAGACCCAATATTAAATGTAACTTCTGTTGTTGTTATTCCTGTGGGAAGTGATCCATCGCAAACATTAGCAACTGTTGGAACAGAAGCTAATTGCATAGTTTTGCCATCAGAAGATACTGAAACAACTCTGTTAAATGTTTCAGTAGTAAATCCTATTCTTTGATATCTAATAATTGCATCACTTCTAATCCCAGTAAAAACTCTACCTGGGCAAGTGGCTATTCCTGCAGAATTAATCGATAATTTGTCAGTAATTGAAAAAGTATTTGGAGTAAAACTATAGAGAACAGTATCAGCAACAAAATCAGTTTTAAGACCAGTATTTACAGAAGTTGAATCTTGATAAATTGATTTAATATCATCTACACTATATGATTTAATAGATCTAATTGTTCTGCGAACAACAGGAGATTCATTAATAACGATACTTTCACCTTGAATAAAAGTTCCTGATGTTTGAGATAGTTTAATTACAGTATTTCCTGCAGCAGCGTCTACAACATATCCAGATGCTCCACTACTAGCGCCACGAACATAAGATGTGGCAGGACACTCTCCAGACGTTAAAGACTGGTTGAGAGTCAATTCCGTGTATGTTTGTACATCAAACAAATATAAATCCCATTCAGTTCCAGAGTTTGAATAAGTTGCATCTGTTAGAGAAAAAGAATATATTCTTGCTTTTCCTATTGATGTTCCGGTTCCTGCTACGGTTGAATTTTTTCTTTGATTATATAAATCAATTGTGTTTGTTGCAGAATTAATTCCTACAAAAGGAGTCCCACTAACATTATTAACTCTTAAGAGATTGCCCATCTCAAAAGGAACCAAAGATGTTGGAACTACTTGTGTGTCTCTTGGTTTTTGTACATCAATAATTGTACTACCGGCATAGTCATAATCAAATCCTCGAACGTATGCAGTTCCTGGAGAAATTTTTACACACATCAAATCATCAGACGGGGTATTACCTTGATCTGTTTTTTCGGATGATAAGTAAATACCTTCGTTCGAAATTCTATCATTTAAAGAATTTAAAACATCAACACCAAAAGGATTTACTGAATAGTTTCCAGATTCATCATATGTTCTTTTAGCAAAGTAATCCTTTATAATTGAATATGTTGATTTATCTTGTAATTTTTTTAATTCTCCGTTTTTAATTCTAATTAACTCTATGAAATCTTTATCATCTAAATCATCTATATCTTTTTTCGAAAGAATTGCACTAATTTTAAATCTGTCTGCTCCAGGAGCGGCATAATTTGAAAATCCGCGAGCATTATCATTTAAACTATTATCATCATCAGATGTTACAATTTCTTCAAAAACACTTAGTCCAACTCTGTATGATCCGTTATTTGCATAAGGATCTAAAACTACAGTAGAAACTCCAACATTTACAAAGGAACCTCTCATAAAGTAGATTCCTTGAGATATGCCCACAGCAGATCCAATTGCGTTTGGATTGCTACCAAGAACTGTAGCTACAGTGTCTCCAGAATTGATTACCGTTGCGCCGTTATTGTATGATATATTTTCAGTAATAACTAGATTTTCATCTTCAACAAAAGTTGTTCTACGAAAGTCTTCTCCAGAAGAAACATATTTTACATAAAGAGTTATATCATTAACATTGTCTGTTGGCGGAACGCTATAATTATTGACAACTGCAACAACACCAGAAATTTGACCTTCTAAACGCTTACCAATTAATTGCTGTAAATATTGGGTTACATCTATACCCAAATGAGTTTCTTGAATTTTTAAAGAAAAATATTCGCTATCATATGTTACAGATCCTGGAATAACCATGGACCCTTCTTTAAAAATATGACTACCAAACGATTCTATTTGATTCTGAAGTATTGATTGAAGAGTAGTTAATTCTCTTGCTTGAACCGGATATCCAGGTTTAAACAGAACTTTATAAAAGTTCTTATTTGCATCAAAATCGTCAAAGTAAGGACTAATATTTAAGTCTGTTTTTTGGGACATCTTTAGAATTCCAGTATGATTTTAATATCTTCTTTTTGGCGAGTATTTCTGGTAATTATTGGTCTATTATCCAAATAAACTATATCGCCTGACCCTTTATTTATCTCAGGAGAAGCAAGACCAGAAGTAAAATTAACTCCCAAATTGATTACTTTGTTTCCAGTTGGATTTGTGCTAACTCCAGTATAATTTGTATCAATTGAACCAGTAAATCCACTTGGAGATGCACTAATTTGATTACCTGAAGATTCAAAAGATAAAACTTTTGAAGATGTAGAAACTCCAATATAATCAACTTGATCTAAACTAGTTTGGTTGTAGTATAAAGAACGATCTTGGATATACTTCATTACTTTAGTTTCACTGTCATATGATGCAACCCATCCATACGCAATACCACCAGTCACTGTCTGTTGTATTTTATCGCCAACAGATGGTGTTCCTGAAGTTGTAGAAAACTTTAGAGCATACGTAGAAGTATATTGACTTCCAGAATATACAACGGTAGATCCTATAGAAGTTGGATTTTTTACAATTCCAACTTGTGCAAATTTAGTATCAGATGGAAAGTCTTTAGTTGAATCATCAAATCTAGCATATACTAAAACTTTATCAGCACCAAGTTCTTTGTAAATATCATACCCATGCCCTTTTGAAGGTGGAATTATTGGAATTAACTTTGCAAAATTCGAAGAAGAATTTGAATTTATAGATCCTAAATCTACCATTCCGTAGGTATAATTTTTCCCCCCAGAAGAAACTGTTGCATTTGTAATTTTTCCGTTAACAACATCAATAAGAACTTTTCCTCCAGTTCCATCTCCAAGAATGTTTACTTCTTGTGCTAAACCATTTGAATAATTTGAACCCTGTCTTTCAATATAAACTTTTTTAATTTGATTTTCATTAACAGTTGAATCACCATTATCTCTCACTGCTTGAATTTGAGGATCTGTAGAAGTTCTCCAGTCAGTTGGCAAAGTAATATATTCTGTGGAATCAAATTTTACAATATCACTAGGATTAACTGTGAAAAGATATTTCCAAAGGTATCCATCTCCACTATCTCCAGCTTTCGATGGTTCTAAATCCGTAAACGTTGGTTCATCTTGAGATGCATTTCCTACAGTATTAATTCCCGATGATCCGTTATCAATACAAATATAAACTTTGTATTGACTATTCATTACATAATAATTAGCATCATATAATCTTGAAGAAGCAGTTATTGGTGAGGGAAATGTTAGAGAATAATCATGTCTATACATTTCATATCTTGCCCCTCTTTCCCAATCAACTCTCTTAACTATTTTACGAACAGACGAAGAAGATACTTTTTTACCATACAAAGAAACATCACCAGTATGGGACAAATATGTAAAGTTGTCTGTTGGATTTGGAATGTTATTATTCCAGTTTGAAGTTCTACCAAAACCTACTTGAGTTGCATTTGGCAACCCAACAAAAACATAATAGGAATTAGATGCGTTCTCAACAGATTCTACAAAGTTTTCAGCATTTAGTATTCTAAATTGATCTGTTACAATGGAAGACATATTTATAGTTTTTTTCTATATTTATATTATCACCCGAATGTTTTCTTAAGAGCCCCTTTATCTCTTAATCCATATCCTCTTCTTTGGATTGTTGGGAAAGTTGACAATCCAGAATCAATGGTAAGACCTGTTACTCCTATAGAAACTGGAGAATTGGATCTTGTTACATCAAATATCCTACCCCAAGAGAATCTTCCAACTGGAACCGCAGAAGAAACTGCTGTTGTTGCTAATCCGACAATTGATGTTCCAGAATGAATATTTGTAATTATTTGGGCATTTTGTCCAGTTGCTGATATTGAGTGGACATAATAAATGTTATCAATGAAGGAAGTTCCAATACCAACAATGGAAGAATTTCCTCCATCAACTGATGTTACACCAGAACCAACGCCAGTATCAAAAACCAATATAGGATATCCTACAGACAAATCTGCAAAAGGAGTTGAAGAAGATGTGGAATTAAGGAATAGTTTAAGTGCCAATGGATGTCCACCAGTACCAGTCGATGTGGTTATTCCAGTTATAATTCCAGAGAATCCCATAAGTTCAGAACTAGTAATATTTGTTATGGTCTCTATTTTTGGTAAAGGAGATTCTACAATTACACTTGGTGGTGCAGACTGTAAATATCCAAGTCCCTGATTCACAATTACTGGTGAAGAAATAGAACCATTAACAATTGAAACTGTTGCGGTAGCAGTAGATCCTATTCCTACACCTAATCTACTAGGAGCAGATATTTTAACACTTATAGAAGAACCAGTATAACCTGTTCCAGGATTAGTAATTGTTAATGCTGAAATTGTACCTGCTGCAGATACTACAGCCGTCATTCCTGCCGAAACTAGTCCCGCATCTTGTACAAGAAGTATTTCCATTCCAGAAATTGCTATAGAACTTACATCTTTTTCATAATCGAAAAGTTGTACGTCATCTAGGAATATCTCTGTATCAGATGCTAAGACATTCTTAATAACTTTAGATGTTGGATAAACCTGACCTTCAATAGAATCTCTACTCTTATAGACATAATCTCCGTTTATAACTTTATCGACCTTTTGCTTAGTCCAAGATATTGGTTTATAATTATTTGTATCTATTCCTGGACCAGAATAAATGTTAGTTTCAATTCTATCTGAACCAGGTATATCATCAACTCTTCTAATTGTTTGATCTACTGTTTCTAAATAATCGTCATTTTTCAAAATTTGAACATCATCACCTATTTTAACTGTTTCAATAATATCAACTTGCTCTGTATCTACTCCAGTTGTACCTCTGTAGAAGAATATTGCTACTTTATCTTCAACTTTAGGGGCTTCTAAGAATCTAATGGAAGTACCACCATCATATTCATAAGCTTCACCTGGTTTTTGAATTACTCCGTTTCTAAAGACAAGTAGAACAGTATTTAAATCAATATCTACAGAATCTGGATCAAGTGGATTTCTTTCAAACGAAAGTAACTGAGAATTATAGTATAGTGGGAATCTAGTTCTATTTCCATCTAACAAAGAGGTAATTGGATCAATAAAATCCAAATCTCCAATCTGCCAGGCACAGAAGGAATCTGTGAATGTGTCAAGAACTGTTAATTCAAAATCTGCTAATGGTGATGCAAGACCTTTTGCAGTAACCAATCCTACAGGTTTAAATACATCACCAATTCTGAATCCATATCCAGGTCTAGATATCTTAAACGATTTAACTTCAAATAAAGTTGAACCAATTCCAGTTGTTGACGAAGCGCCAACATCTAAAGATATCAATAGTGATGAACCGGTATCTGTGGTTGGACCAATTCCAAATCTGGAAACTCCAACTACTGGTAAATTAGAATACGATGGTTCTGGTATTACCACTTTAGGATTTGTATATCCAGTTCCACCATAACTTACTGTGAACGAAAGCGTTCCGCCCAGTCCAACAGTAGCCGAAATAATGGCAGTAGATCCAAGTCCAACAGAATGAGATACTTCGCTTAATCCAATTGATACTGTACCATAGTATCCAGAACCAACTCTATCCGTTGTTCCAAGACCAACAGAAACAATACTACCTCCAGCACCAACAACTGCAGTGACTGAAGCTCCAACTAAAGGTGCAAATCCAAGTCCATTAGTTGATCCGAGAGAAACAATAATACCACCTCTTGGTAATTGATTTTGATTTACATCATAATCAGAAACGATAATTTGATTATTTGAAGATGTTATTCCAGTAAAACGAACGGTTGAAACACCAGATGAAGGGATAACCTCAAAATTATTTCCTACGTTGTTTTCAGTCGTTGGTGTTTGGAAAATGTCATTAATTAAAAGAATTCCAGTTGTGCTAACACCACTTGTACTAATTCCTTGAACAGTTAAAGAATAAGTTCTACCTATTCCACTAAAACTATCGGAAATGTCATCAAAAATATAATTAGTTGAGTAATTTTGTCTCAAATAAACTCTACCATCAAATGTTGACTTTGCATATTCTAATTGTGTGCTCGGATTTTTAGGTCTGCCACCGTTTCCGTATGGTGCGTCCGTAAAATAAATTGTACTATCTTCAATATTATAAGAACCTCGATATACCCTTACAGAAGTTCCATCGTTATGATTTATTGCCGATGATCCAATAGATGATCTAATTGTGGAAACCAGTGGGAATGTTCCTAATCCTGTAATTGGTCCAGTAAATGTGGTTCCTAGACCAACAGATATAACATCCAGATATTCATTATCAATTTTAAGAATATCTCTTGGTTTAATTGATGAAATACCAGACAAAGCAAATATTGAAGATGCTGTGCCAATTTGCCCGCCGTTATGGAGTAAATTATAACTTAATGGTGTAAATGTAAGAGGTTTTTGAATTACTCCATCAAGAGTAATAATAGACTTTTCATTTCGTTTACTCATAGTAAATTTATGACTATTACCACTTCCTGTTGAAGTGAATGTTACTCCAATTCCAGATGCAGCGTACTGTGGAGTAGTTGCAATTTTAAAATTGTTATTATCAATTTTAATTGCATAAACAGTTGACGGTAAAATGTTAGTGGTTCCAATTCCAACTCCTCCAGAAGAAATTGAAGTAGCAGTGGAACCTATACCAACAGAAGTTTCTGCTACACCAATTAAAGTGGATCCTGGAACATAAGTTAATTGTTCCCCAGTACTAAAGAAATGATCATCAATTTGAAATACTCCAGTGACTGGATTTAAAACAGTTGTTGTTGATGGGTTGAAAGTTTTGCTGAAAATTGGAGTTCCATTATACTTTAATTCAAATGATTTTTTATTAACTCTTGAACCATTTAAACCACTGTATTGTGACAACACTAACGAATCAGTAACTGATCCATAAACTAAGTCTGGTGCTTCATTGTCATTATCGTTAATGGAATATAATACTTCATTAAAACTTTGAACTAAAACATTTGCACTTCCAACATACAAATCGGGATGGAAAGACAGAATTAAATTACTTCCAGATACATTTCCACTAAATGTACCAATACCATTAGTGCTTCCGATAGATAGGAAAGGATATTGTGAAATAACAGTATCAGAACCGTTATAAGACATTAAGACTTGATGGAGAGAACTTGTATTTCCATAAGAAACTTTGACTGTAGACTTAACGGACAAAATATTGTCACCATTTACATTAATTACTGAAGTTGTACCAGACGAAACATTGTAGTTTGACTGATAATATGCACTTCTTTCATTTCCACTAATTTGGTCTGGAGTTAAAAATCTATATGTTCCCACTCCTACAGCAGTTGTACCAAAACCTACAATCTTACTACGAACTAGAACAGATGTTGATGTGTTATTATAATAATTTAAATTAAATTGTCCGCCACTAATTGTTGGTTGGAATACTCCAATATGACTTGTTGATAATCCAGAACTGGTATCAAAATAGTATTCCGCAGTATAAGTGTCTGTGCCATTATGATCAATATACAATTCAGCATAATTCATTTCTAATGTTGCACTATCAATCAATTGAATATTGGCAAAAATGCCTCTATTGCTTGAAGTAGATGCTGAAAAAATTGTAACTGTTGTACCAATCCCAGCACTTGTATTAATTCCAATAAGATTTACAAAACCTACAGATTGAGTTCCTATTCCAGGTAAATCACTATTAAAAGTTGTTTTAAGTACTTTAATATCATAATCATTGTTGTTTGGATCTGAAGGTATGAATCTGAGAGACGGAATTTCGAAGAAGTCCTTATCAGCAACTACCTCTCCTATATCTGTTTGAGTGTTAGTGGTTATTCCACTAGCAATTAAAGATTTTGATAAATTATAAACATTATCATTCGTGTATAAAGCTACAATTTCTCCAACTTGCCTGATATTTTGATCAGTATCGGAAATTTGATATATGTATTTTGAGAAACTATTATCAATAAAATCTAGATATGTGTAATTATTAAGTGTAGAATTATTATTTTGGAAAGAAGAACTTATATCATCAATTAAAAGAACTCTATTAGTTAAACAGGATACATAATCTGTTAATTTTTTATTTTTAAATTTAATAAATTTGGATTTTGTGGATAAGGTATCAATATCTAAAGATAAGTCAAAATAATTTATAGTATCAACTCTATTTTCATTAACAACATCTAAAACAATTATATCGTTTGTAGATGAAGCAATAGATACTCTATTTCCTCTAGAATTGATTTGAGTATCTGCAAAATTCTTCATTCCACTAGGATGAAGAAGTCTGTTGACCGAATTAACAATTTCATCATATTGAACACTACTCCTTATGGAGTATGACATATTCTGATAATAATCATTATCCGAAGATACTTGAGATGGAACACTTAATTTCCCAACATCACTCGACCATCCGTTATCTTGTTTAATGGCATAATTTACATTGAATTTAGCCTTTCTTCCTTCAATGTCTTGAATTGTTGCAATTACTCCAGACTTTTTACCTTTTATTAAATCACCAATTCTTATTTGAGTATATGTTCCGATAAACTTCACATAGTCTTTTTCTGAAATTTGTACGAACAGATCTCTCTCTACAAATCCCGTTCCATTTGACGACTTTACTAAAATTTGCTCATCTATTAAGAACTTGGAGAATCCTTGAACTTGTTCAAAAATTGGGTAGTTATTTCTATTTACTATGAACGCATAACTGCTTTGGAAAGTTTTAGCTAAACCAGCATTACTTGTAAGATTTGCAAGACTAAACTTTAATACTGCTGGATTTGTATTGGCAAAATCTGTTACTGTGAAAAATCTATATCCATAATCTGCAGAATTAAATCCTGTTCCAGAAGAATCATTTTTCTGAATATTTTCTACAAAAATTTGATCTCCAACATTGAAAACCGCAGTTGTAAATCCAGTTAACGGTGTTGTGAGGAAACAAGTTACAATTCCTGAAGGTGAAGAAATTATGGTATTAATTCCAATTCCATTACTATTATTAACCGCAACAATGTTTTGTTGATAAGAAGGAAGTCCTTTTGGTGGATAAACAACATTAACAGATCCAATAGAAGTTCCATTTAAATTGCAACTTAGTGAATCATCGTTTACGACATTATTTGTTACTGGATCTACAATTAATAGATTTGGTGGTGTAGAATAATTTTTTCCTCCACTTATTACAGTCACTGATTCAATTGTGCTTGAATTACTTAAGTAATAAATTGGAGAAATATAAGCATCTGGTCTCAGAGTTTTATCGGAAGAATATTCAAATCCCTGATCTAATATTCTGACTTTATTAATTTTTCCAATTTGATCACTCGTAGCAATAATATTTGCGTCCTGTCCGTTTAACGTAGTTATTGAAGAGAATCCAGGTAAAGACTTGTAATTATATCCACCAAAAATATTACGAATCTTCTTAATACCACCAGAAGCTGTGAGAGATGAAGTTGAATACTTCAACACATCGGTATTTGAAGAATTTAAATAAGTTTCATTAGGAACTTTAGTCAAAGAAACAGAGAAAGTAGTTGTACCAACTCCAGATATTGCAAATGTTCCGTTATATTCGTTATCTACAAAATTGATTCTAGAGTAATTTTTAACTTCTTTGTCAGAAGTACTAATAAAACCTGATTTTTCAAGTGAGTAGAATAAGTTAAGAGGTAATCCTTCAGAATGTCTCAGAGTTAATGTAGCAACAGAACTAATTCCAATTGTACCAACACCAGTGACATTAAATGTAGTTGTATTTGCTACAGAAACAAATTCATTATTAAAAGAATTATCATAGAATAATTTTAACTTATATCCAGATAAAGAAGAATGTGATAAGTCAAATTTTAAATCTGAATTATTTTGTACTGTTATTGGAGGATTAATAATTTCTAATTGATGTTGGGTTCCACCAACACCAGTAATGGTAACAGTGGTTGGGAACGGTCCCTCTATATCTTTTAAAGTTTCGGAAAGTTTAATAGTGTTATCATCAATTTTATAAACAAAATAAGTTGATGTTGTTAAACCAGAAGCAATACTATCAAAAGCATTATAGAAAACCTTATCTCCAGTATTAAGATGTGAAGCACCTATTGATATTGTGCTACTTGCCGTATTGATACTTGCAGAAGTAAATCCAATTGGATTAAAAGTTATTTTATCAATAATTGAATTATATCTAACATTAACAACACTGGTTGTACCAAATCCCACAATTGTGTTTGGTTTTACTTCCAATGTGATAATATCACCATTTAACATTTCATGTGCAGTTGAAACTGATACAACAGCATTTATTTTTTCGGATTTTCCTGTTACCTGAGTATAATTAGTTTGTAGAGAATATTCATAACCATTAGAACCATTGCTATTAAAATATAGTCCATCGGTATTAGTTGTTAGTCCGACAGAACTTGTCAATCCAATATAATCTTTTGATTTGTTGATTACATATACTGTCTCAGTATTTCCAGTTTGTGGCAAGTTAAATGTTGAACTAGATGGTTCTTGAGATACAATTAGAGCGGAAGAACCAGAAGTTTTAGTAAAAGTTAATTGATCACCAGTTTTAAAAGGATGATTTGGTAGATATATTGATTGAGTGGGAATAGAAATCGTTTTGGAAATCTCACCAATTATAAAGTTTGTAGATATTCCAACTCCTGCAGTTGTTCCAACTCCTACAGACTGTTTGGGATTAAAATAAATCTTATTATTGACTTTAGAATCAAAATAGTTTACATTTACTGGAATTGAAAAAGTATTTGGTAATACGTTAACTATCGCAGTAGATGTGTGTGCTGCACCAGAAGTTCTCTTAACTCTAATAATTGAATTTACATCAAATCTATTCAAAACAGAAACAGTTTCATCATCAATCGTTAAACTACTTCCAATTGAAACTGAAGATGGAATTTTGGAAACATATATGTCTTCTACGGTGGAAATACCAGCAGAGGGCATATCTTTAAACAGAACGCAAAATTCCGTGTTAACTCCAATTTTGTGAACTTTTGATAGATATGTTATTGAACTGGATAATCCAGATATTGAAATATTATCATTATCTAAAAATGTATGATTTGGTGAAACATTTGCTAAAACAGTACTAGAATCTTTCCAAGTAAAAACTGTATTATTGTACGTTTGTACTGATGTATTGATATCAACAATATTTTTTCCTGTTACTGATAAAACATCGGCAGTTAATCCACCACCGTTAGTCCCCTCATCGTCAAAATGCAAATTGTCACCAACTTTATAGTTACTACCTTCAGTTAAAATTTCAAATCCGGTGACACCTCCTTTTGTTACCGAATCAACTATAGATAACTGTCTTGTAACTTCATTTGACTCAACAAAGAAATCATTGTCTGCATATGGGTCACTTGTTTTATATGCTAAGGTATTTCTCACTAAATCGGAATTATTAAAGTCAAACGACTGATCTAAAGTATCATTATCTTCAATATATTTTGATCTGTATGTATCTCCAATAAAATATGGGTATGAAGGTGTTAACGTTCCAGTTCCAGGATCTGTTGAAACTCCAACAAAGTAAGCATAGGTTCCTTCAGGGAATTCGGGAGTTTTACACATTCTTCCATTATGAATATCCAAGTTTCCTGTATCGGTAAAAATGTGATCTTCAATAAAATAACCAGGAGCAAAAACAGTTGGTCTATCAAAAATTGAAGACGTTTGTAATTCATAACCACTTTCCATTAAGGAAATTAATGATGTATTGTCTTCTGGATTCGAATATCCATATGGTCCATATATTGGATTTCCATCATATGCCCATCCGATAATAGGCGAATGTGAAGTACCTCTATCACCATAGTTTTCAGAAAAAATATTAGTTGAATATCCAACAAAAGAATATTTTAAATCGTTAATAGTTTCAACTAAAGTCTCAGTTTTATTCGTAAATTGTTCATTGATTTGTAGAGATCTTACTGTTGAATTAAATATTACACCAGATCCAGAAGGAACTACTGAAATTGTCGTATTTGCTTGAGTATATCCACTGCCACCATTAATTACTGAAACTGATACTAGTTTTTCATTTAAAATAACTGCTCTTAAAATTGCACCAGTTCCGTCTCCATTGATCTTAAGAGTAGGAACTGAATAATACTCACTTCCAGAAGTAAGGACATCTACACTTTGAATTTTACCATTTTTGATCAATGGTTTTACTTCTGCGTTTTTGCCATTTTTAATAGTAATAATTGGTTTTTTCTCAAAGTTTACAATTGTTGATCCATAACCAGTTCCTGCTTCATACAGATAAGCATCAATGATACTTCCTTTTACAGAAGGAGTTGCTGTTATAACGCCAACCGAAGTATTTCCATAGGAAACATTTACAATAACTTGAATATCTGGATATTTAAAAATGTGATATCCAGATCCAATTGATGATAATTTAATATGGTTATTTCTTAGATAATTGGTGGAAACAGTTGCTCCTATTCCAGCATCTGCAAGTTTAAAGGAATTATCATCAACTTTAATAACATAATAAGAATTTGTTGTAGATAAACCACCCACATTAGTGCCGGTTGTATCATATCTTATAATATCACCTTGATTAAAGTTATGATTCTCAAAAGAAATTGTATTAAATGTAGTTGAAATTCCAGATGTTTTTACATATAACTTTCTGTTTTGATATCCAGAACCAGGATTTATAACGTTAATAGATCTTAAAGTATCTTTTTCAAAAGTTATAAATTTGTGTATTCCAGAAGCATTTTCTGTAGTAAATCCTACTGTGTTAATTCCAGAAAATCTGTCAGAGTCAGTTTGATATAATTTAATAGTTGTTAATCCGACAACTTGTGCATAATAAGTTTCGCCATTGGATAATGTTTTGTAGTATGAATTGGATCCAAAATAAGTTGCTATACCAAGACTATTGTTATTGTTGTTATTGTAAACTACAGGATCACCATTTTTTAAATTGTGATTTTTAGTAAAAGTAATAGTTTCATTTGTAACATCAACTCCACCACCAAGAATATTTTGTCTTGCGTCAAAATCAAGTTCTCTATATCTTCGTGCAACATATGGTTCTAAAATAGCACCAGAACCATTACCACCAACTACAGATGCCGAAACAACTGATCCAATATCAAATTCTTGTGGTTCAACATACACATAATCAATACTTCCACTAACTACAGGTTGAACTAGTGCAGTAGTTCCTACCCCAGCAGAAACACTAACCAGGGGTGGATTAATTACATCATAATTTCTACCACCATTTACCACTTTTAGTGAGGATAGTGGTCCATAGTAAATTCTATCTTCAGTTTTTGGACTTATAATTTCAACACCATTTATCAACATTCCAACTCCACCAGGGAGTGTTGCATCACCTTCTCCGGACTGATAATTTGGAGTTAATGTAAATTTCTTAAGTAATTTTTGTGGGCTAGCATAAAGAGATTTGTGTCTATACAAGACAAATTGATGAGTCCCTGTACCAGAAGCCAAAGAATCAAATTCAACATAAAATTCACTCCCTATAAAGGAACGAGATTCATAAAGTTTAATTTTATTTCCAGAACTTAATACTTCAACATAATAACTATTTCCAGATACAAGACCTGGCATTTGTTGATTGCTAGCAAAATAAACAATCCTATCACCTGTCACTAATTTGGTAGAAGATGAAAAAGATATAATTGAAAATTTTAAAGTGGTTGAATTAAATCCTTGTAGATATCCAGTTGTTGATGAAGCAGATTTAACTCCCGTCGCCTCTGGAATTTCTGAAAAAGTTATATTTTTGGTGATAGTATAAGAAGGTAATGAATTTGATGCTACGTAAGCATATTCTTCTGAATCATTGACATATAAGTTTTGTATATCCGATACTATCTTATTGTTTCCATACTTTAGAGAAACACCCGTACTCTTTGCTTTATTCAAGACTCTTCTTAGATCATAATCTAAAGATACTGAAGGAGTAAATCCTGTTAGTCCTGATAGAATAATTTGATTTGTTGTTAAGTTAACTGTTTGTACAATAGCATTAGTATGTACAACATTTTGAGTTCCTCTAACTACTATCTCAACAGAATCTCCTACCTTTAGACTTGATTTATCAATATCACTCAACAAAGTTAAAGTTGAACCGGAAAAAGAACCAATATAATATCTTGAACTTGTATTATAAATCCAAGAATTTGCAAAAATTTCAGTATAAGATTTATTGGAAAAGGGATTTTCAATAATTTTTCCAAGACTCTTAACTGTTATTTTTTCATTCTCTGTTACTCCAATAAGATCTGGTCCAGAAAATTCTGATAGTACTCCTGTAATAAGAAGTTCTACTTTTTTAGAAACATCTCCATTTTCATATCCAAAAACAATTTCATTTGAACGAATTGTACTTGTTTTGGAAATTTCCGATGTTACATTTGAACATCCTAAAAATTGATTGACACTCTTATCCGAGTATGAAATTAAATTGTTACCGGAGATTAAAGTTCCAGTATTACCAAAACCAATTGTAGAATCTACGGTGATAATAGATGACCCAACAGATACTGTATCAATAACTTTTGTTTTTGGTGTAATATTAAATTCACCTTCTGTTAAGTTACTTTCATCATAACCAATAAACAAGAATATTTTGTAATAGATTCTTCCTTTTCTACTTATCGTCTCTACTTCAGATACTGAACCTTGGGTGGTTAAATCTGTTGATTTTTTAATTGTTTGTCCAACAAGATTTGAAGGATTTCCAGATATTTTTTCGGCAACAATAACCTGTCTTCTTAAAAACTTTGCAGAAGAAGGTTTAATTAAATAATTTTCTAAATCAACTACTTTAATTTTTTCACCGTACAAAACTTTAAATAAAATTTTAAAAGATTCTTCGGTTCCTTTTGCAGAATAAAAACCTCTAGATTCTTTGATAAAATTACTTACATCAAGATTTGGGGTAAAATCTACATTTTCTAGACCAGGAGATAAACTATATCTTATTTTTTTATAAAATTCTTGTAAAAATAGAGCACTTAGATTATGTACAGTTGCTCCAGCGGTGTGTATGCCAGATTGAGAAGTTGAAAATGTAAGTTCTGAAGGATTACTCGTGCTCTGATATGTTGTAATTCCACTAAAACCTCTAATACAACCAGTAAATGAATTGGTTGTTATACCAGTATAGGTAATAATTTCATCGTCAATTTTAAATAAACCGTATTCTGATGGGAATCCCTTTGTAGTTGAAACTACAACTGTCGTTGAAGACGTTGTTATTCCTGAAGATAGCGTAGTATATCCTTTAACTACTTCTGGAGTTAAATTGTCTAACTTTAAGTATTGATCTAAATTATCAGCAAGATCAACTGGACCACCCTGATACTCCTGAGAAATATAATATTGCTTTAGAAACTCAGATGCTTTTGGAGATTCAGATAATAAAAATTCTGGAAGTTGGTTGTCAATAATTTGCTGGACTTTAACTCTTCTATCAAACCCAGTTTCGATCATATTTTATTTCCTCTCTAAATCCCCGTTAGAATAACTTGAAGTATAATAGTCTTTAGTAAATGTTACTCCTGAAATATTTTCTCCAGAAGATATCACATCCTTAAGCATATTTATTTCACTATCGGCAACACTAAAACTTAGATATAGATCAGTTAGACCGACAACATCATTTGATTCTGGATATGCTTGAACTTCAATAACATTATTTTCTTTTGCTGTAGAAGTTACGTTAATTGGTCCAAGAATAATTTCTCCTTTTGCATAATCAATGTTACCTGCAGAAACAATCACATCCATATATGATCCATCTGTGGTTTTTCTAACAATTGCTATACTTCCTTTCTTACTTCCATCAAGTTTTTTTCCTGATGAATCTTTATATGGTCTATCAGTTAGATATACAGTGTCTGTGCTACCAGAAAGAGTAAATCCAGTACTCTTAATATTAAATCCTTCTGGATTAATATGAAATTCATTTCCGAAACAAAGTTCATATTGAACAAACTGATTTAAAGTAGATTTTAAGTTTCTTCTAATTCTTACTTTAGTAATGTTAGATGTAATTGAACGATCGACATTATCAATTATTTGTAGTAGTTTACTGTATCTAAATCTACCACCAAATTTATTCATATCCACAGATTGTGAATATTCATTCAGTGCGGACACAATAGAACTCTTGAGATTACTTGCACTTGAAGTTTGTGCTGGATTATAATAGATTGCAGAATCAATTTCAACATACAATACCTTAAGATCAATAATTTCTTGATTAATTCCACTTACGGCATATTGCTTTAATTTTGATAGAATAAACTCTTTATCAAAGTCGGAAAGAAAATCTCCATTTTTAGGTTTGATACTAATATACACAGTACCAAATCTTGGAGGATCTAAGTCCTCTCCACCAACAACCGAAACAGATTCTGTATTTGTGTATATTTGCTGTACAATTGCTTCGTAATCTCTAGGTGTTACCGCTCTGTATTGTGAAGCATATAGACGAGGTGCAAAATATTTTACAGATGAAATTGGTTCAATATCTCCACCATTTGATGCTTTTTGTACTGTCGTGACTGTTACCGAATCACTTGGTAGAAAAAGGTTATTATCGGAATTTCGAAGTGATCCTGCATACGTAAACGATGAAGCTCCATCACCGTCTTTTCCATCAGTAACAACATAAGTTGCAGTGATGACACTTGTATTTTCAAGTTTTTTGCCAAAAAATCCATCACCAAAAAGAAGTTCATATTTTTCATCTTGAACTTCTTGAATTAAATAAGATTCTGAAGTGGAAGTAACTCCCACAATATTGTCTATTTTTGAAAATTCTCTACCAAGACCACTATCACTTGGACCCTTTACATAAACAACAAGTGATTGTGTGTCAATTCCAGAATTATCAAGAACAAATCTTTGATCTAAAGAACCATCAACAGTAAACTGCTTCTTGAGAAAGGTTCCTTGATAGATTTCAATTGGAGATGTAGTGGTTCCAAAAGTAGCATATCCACCATTGATAGTGGTTGTTACATTTTCTGGTAAAGAAAACACATAAGAGGTGTCATCTTTTGCACCAACGCACACTAGACCCGCCTGTAGAGTTGCTGTGGGACTTGTTGAGGTAGTTGGTACTTTGATAATTACTTGTGCCTTAGAGGCGCTTTTAGAGCGGGGTACGTAACCAATATTTCTTGCCAGTGACACAACATTTTCTCTCAGTGTCGCAGAGTCAAGGAATGACTCATTGACAATCATATTT
>Ga0129333_10000711_pt1 | contig 28661 bp, 38 predicted proteins | sample CPB6_08_DNA_FD_94474 | JGI IMG/M metagenome (GOLD analysis project Ga0129333, IMG submission 94474) | Freshwater to marine salinity gradient microbial communities from Chesapeake Bay, USA - CPBay_Sum_0.6_0.8_DNA | ecosystem: Environmental > Aquatic > Marine > Coastal | place: USA: Chesapeake... | reverse complement strand
ATTTACGAAGTTATACGAGACTTTGCTGACCACTTCCCTATACTCAAAAAATATAAAATACTAAAATTAGTACTGCGTTACTGTAAACACGACTGGGTACTATGGAAAATAGATACAACCTTAAACGACGTAGACAAACAAGTAGAACAAATAAAAAGAGAATGGGATAAACTGGAGCCCCCTAAAAGTACATATATAGAGCACCGGCCTGACGGCTCGAAAGCTCAAGAACTCTTAGGCGGGATGTTAGAAATAAAAAGCAACTTCAAAAGAGAATAGGAACAAACTCGGAGACCATTTAAGATAAAAGTATCCAGGAGGTCTTATGGACAACCTATTAGCCAACGCTAAAACCCTGCTTGAAATCTTATTCGCCATCCACGCGTTGGCAGTCCTGATCGTAAACCTTACGCCAACGCAACGGGATAACGACGCTGTTGCCAAGTATTACCGAGTGATCGAAATACTGGCAGGTATCATCACCCGTCTGGCGAAGCAGTAAAAGCTGGACTAATTAGTGGAGTCTGACAGAGCTGTGTGTACTCTCTAGCAGACTCCACTTTCATATGATCTTGATTGACCCATTCGAGTAAGCGATCTTCGCGCTCTGGTAACCAGAATTCCTGTGCCCTAAACCAAGTAAACCAGATAGAGTCTGACTTTTGTAAATTACAGGTAGCACAGGAAGCTACTAGATTACTACGGCAAGTAGATCCGCCCTTAGCTCGCGGTACAACATGATCTAACGTGGTAGCTCTATCGGAACCGCAGTAAGCGCAGTGTCCCCACGCTTCAAAAATATCTTTTCTGAATCGTTTACGGGCAGAACTTCTTTGTAAACACTTGAGTTCGAACAGTAGATCTTGTTCGCTCACTCAGAAGTGTGCGCCTGACTACTATTTTAGGTGGGAAATGATGTCAGGCAGTAATAAGGTCGGGTAAATAACGGTCAAGAGTAATGATGTGATGCGATTTAGCCTCAAAAGTTTCTGCTAAAAACTTACAGGCAATTTCTGGATCAGTCTTCTCACCGCAGGTAAAAACGTCTACCGCCGCGTAACCGTTCTCAGGCCAAGTATGAATTGATATATGAGACTCAGCTAGAAGGGCAAATCCCGTTACACCTTGAGGGATAAATGGATGCGTTTTTATATCTAACAGAGTGGCGTTTGAAACCCGAGCAGCCTCCTCAAGGATATTCCGGATCAGCGCCTCATCATTTAGTTTGGCAGCACTAGCGCGATATAGCTCCAAAATGCAGTGCTTACCGTTGCTCATCGATAGCATTCAAACTTTTTAATTGTAATGCGGAAAGAAGTAACAGGATTAAAGTTACTCTTTACGTGTAAAAGAATATAACGATAAGTTAGGGATTTAAATAATATTGAAAAGAAGTAGCCCCGAAGTAGACACAGCCCGACCTACTGGTGCCCACGGGATAGCGCCGGTCCAGGAAGCAGGTCGACCAGAAGCTGTAGTAAAGCCGCTCGTGGTGGGATTTACGTAATAAGTAGATCCAGTGGTTAACCCTGTTTGATTAGTAACGACAGTATCGGCAAAATCGACAGTAACGGTTCCGCCGCTAGCTGCTGCAGAACGAGCTACTCCTAAAAAATTATTGAATCCGTTATTAGTCGGAGAGCTTCCAAAGACCGCCTGTACAAAGCCGCGATTGTCAAAGCCGACTGGAGTACCAGAAAGAAGGGGACCACTTGCTGTAAAAGTAGCGCTATTGGCAGCGCCCGTACCTGCGGCTGCCGCAGCTGAGAGAGCCGCATTCCCGCTCGCTAGAGCTGTAGAAGCAAGAGACAGAGCGGAATTACCGCTTGCCAAAGCTCGACTGGCGGTACTAAGGGCTACGTTCCCAGAAGCCGAAGCTGCGGCAGAATTAACAAGCGAAACACCATCAAAACCTAACCGGTTGTTGGCGAAGATGAGTCCACTAGGGTTAGCACTTAATTGAATAAAAACGGAAACATTCCCAGCGTTTAGGTCTCCACCGCCGCCTAAACCACTTACGGGGGTAACGGTCCCCGGACTCACTCCCTCAATGAAATCACCGGGCGGAAGTTGACTATACGCCCCGCTTATTAAGACAAGAGGAGAGTATTCAGTCACATTAACCGCCCGTTATTCCTTTAGTTTATCTGATTACTGACGAGGAGGGATAGGAGGTTCCCATTGAGGGTTTAATTCCCAGCCGTCCTCATCCGTGTACGTGTACTTCCACCCGTACCAATCCGAGGGTTCCGAAACATCTTCGTGAAGAACACAGTTAGATGTCTTGCAATCTAAGATATATAAACTGGGGTTAGCGGGATCCCCGATGATGGTTCGATCGCTTTCCACAGAGATGGGGGTGTCGTCCGAATAAAGATACAGACTGACGTTAGGAACTTCAAAATCCGGAAGCCGACAAATTGTTTTCATAGATTGCGTGAGAACTTAAACGACACGCTATTAAAGTATACCAGTTAAAATCAAACTCGAAGAGTTTATAGCCTTTCCTACTGGTTGCCAGCTCTCGGGGTAACTCCCACTCCAGGTTGCGGGCTGGCCAGAGGCTGTCGTTATGCCGCTAGTCGTGGGATTTAAATAATAGAAAGAACCAGTAGTTAATCCGGTTTGATTCTTGTCGACAGACCCAGGCAACCTAACATTAATAGAAGATCCACTAGCAACGGTGCTTTGAGCGACCCCAATATAATTAGGGTAGCCATTTTTAGTGGGTTGTAGCAAATTAGATGATAAAGACGTTACAACGTAATAAGCTATTGCACCGCTCGCGATCAATCTTACAACGACAAATACCCCTAAACTTGAAAATAAAGATACTGATGTATAATTAGCGGTGTTGTAATAGTCGGGAAAGGCACGAAACGGACCGAAGATGATGGAGGTGCCTACGATGCTACAAACAACAGCGCCAGAATTAGTATAACCAGCAGTAACAATAAACTTATCCGAAGAAGAATAATAGGCAGAACTCATATAGTAATAATAATCAGCGTTATATAAAGATGGAGATACAGTGCGGGAGCCTGCACTAAAAGTGGACCCATTGAAATCTAAGACAACGGCAGAAACTCCATTAGCGTAGCTCTCAAAGAAGATGGCACACTTGTTTGCGACAGTAGAATAAGCAGTAGATATAAAATAAGATGTACCTGAATAAAACGTAGAAGCAGTAGATGGCGTAAGAGTTAAACCCGAAATTGTAAGGTATCGTACAAGCCCAGTGCCAGTAACAGCACTGTCATAATATACAATTAATAATTTACTCTGGGAAGAAAAATAGACAAAGGATGCGTATGTACTGTAATTATTATTATTAGCGTCAATTGCAGTAGGAGTGCCCCATGTTATAGTTGTACCGGAAATACTACCTACAATTCCAAATAAATCAATAGTAGTACTACGAAGATAGGCTACAACTACTCTAGATGTAGAAACATCGTAGCCAATAGGAGTAAGGTTATACCCGGCATAACTGTACACATTTGTCGCCGCAGTACCAACAACCCCAAAAGAAACAGTTCTACCAGCTGACGATGTAAGAACAGCGGCTCTAATAGTACCTGCACTACCTGCCGATCGAGTGTAAACTACGACAGACTGTGTACTATTTATAGAAACAATACTAGGAAAACCAGAAAAAGACTCCATAACAACGGGTGTACCCGCTGTTGCAGTTGTCCCTGTTACTGTGTAAGCAACAGCCGTTGGATAACCAGAAGAATTTTGATAAACTAATATAGTTTGGTTATTTGTAGAATCGTAAGCAGTGTTATTATTGTTAGAATTCCCGCCCCCGGTGGTAAGAGTACCTTGAGAAGAAAATGTTGGAAAATCTGTTGGAACAGTACGGATCGTTTGAATTCGATTTGAGTTGTCCACGCCAACGGGAGATCCGGATATAACAGTAGACGATGCTGTGTATGCTTGAAATACTCCAGCAGGCGCGGAAGCGATAGTGGATAACGCCGCATTACCGCTGGCTAAAGCGGAGTTTGCGATGGGGAAAGCGGCATTCCCACTGGCAAGTGCGACAGTGGCAGCCGAATTAGCAGCAACGCCACTGGCAAGGGCGGAGGAAGCTGCGACTAAATCAGATCCGTTATTGGCGAGGCTACCTGAACTAATGAATAATCCACTCGGATTAGAACTGAGTGATATAGAAGGAGTTAAATTGGAACCAAAAGCCGCAGAGCCTGCTAATCCGCTACCAGCTACAAAAGATCCAAAGGAAGCTCCTGAAACGGAATCCCCAGGAGGCAACTGTGAGATTTGCCCACTAATGGTAACAACAGGGATGCGACTAGCCATAATTAAAAATTTAAATCAGAAATACTTCCTTTAGATAGATTTTAGAACCAGAATACCGCTCGCAGTAGCTGAATAGCCGATGTTGGTCCAGGGAAGATCTGAGTTCCAACCCGGCAAATTATTAGGTAATAAGTTGTAAGTGTCAGAATACTGTACAGAGGCGTCACCCAAATATATTTTTTGGTTAGAACTGAATGTGGTAGCGTTTCGTCTTACGTAGCCCCCCGGCAGCGTTACTGTTGTAGAAGTTCCACTAGGAACACCAGCCGCAGTATTGACTAAACCTATAAAGTTATTAAAACCGTTTCTGGTCGGTAAAATGGAATAATTTCCACTGATTGAAGTAACGATGCCATTACCAGTATTAGTAGAAGTAAGATTATCCCCAGCAGTAATGTAGGTATTAGAAGTAGAGTCATAGGCAGGTTGAATACACCTGTAAGTATACCCGGCGCCGCCCTGCACATTGCTTAAATAAGGAACAGTTCCATATAAATAAAATTGTGCAACACGATTATAGTAACAGTCTATAAGAAGTATGCGGTTTAAATTAGACGAATACGTTAGATAAGCAAAACTAGAAAAATTTCCATACGATCCAAGATTTGTATAGTTAACAACGGAAATAACAGTGCCACTAACAGTAATATACAAACAGTTATACTCAAAAGGAACTGGATACGTATCCGTATTAATGTAAAAAGCTGCTAGTAAATAGTCACCGGATACATGATAAGCTAAACCGAAATAGTCAGGTCCTTGAGCGGGATAAGAAAAAAGTGTATAAGTACTATTTACTGTTATAGTAGTGCCTGCGGTTGTGCAAACGTTAGCCAAAATGCCAACGGTTGTAGAATACATTATAAAGAATTTAGTAGATGTTAAAACAGCTAATCTAACAGGATATGGATTATTTGAACTGCGTACTACAACAGCTGTACCATAAGTAGCGGTGTTGCCACTTATGGTAACAATACGGGCTGAAAGAGTAGTATTATCTGTATAAGCTAATACAATATTAGAGCCAGCGGAATTACTTGCCTGATCCACATAGTAGATATAAGCACCACTAAGAAATGCACCCTGTGAAAATGCGGTTATAGTAGAACCAGTTAAAGATAATACTATGCCCCTAAGACTAGTGCCACCGGAGGCATAGGTAACTAATATGCGTTGACTTGTAGGTTCATAAGTGGAAACTACTTGAGCGGTGCCTACACCAACAGATTCAAGAATAACGGGAGTAGTCCAGGTCCCAGATCCCGAGACGACTTGGCATACGTTAGCTGCGGGATAATAAGTGCCTGGAAAAGCAAAGACATTAACAGTTCTGTTTTGAGCAGAATGATAAGTACAGGTTGATCCCATCGGGGTATTCCCACTAGGGAAGGTAGTGACAGATTGAGATACAGTGGGAGTTGTGGCAACTCTTATAGGCTCAATAAGATTCGCATTATTTAACCCAGCCGGAACAACGCCTGCACTAAATGTGACTCCAGCTGTAAAGGTTGCCGTGGGTCCATTAGTAGATGTCCCGGCGGCTCCGGCTAAAGCGGCATTACCCGAAGCTTGTGCAGTAAGAGCCAGCGAAATAGCGGCATTACCGCTGGCTTGAGCAGTACTACTTAAACTAAGAGCTGCAGTACCTGACGCCTGAGCGGTTGTTGCGGTTGCAAAAGCAGCGCCGTCACAACCTAAAGCCGAATCTGTAAAAATAACTCCGCTGGAAGCAACAGCGGGTTGTACGTCTAAACGAACAGCACCATTAACTGACCCACTGCCCACAAGGCCGCTTGTGCCGATAAGCTGCGAAGAGGATGCAGAACCAGCAGAAAACGAATCGCCTGCAGGTAATGCGGAGACGAGCCCGCTAACAATAACAAGAGGACGGTAAGTGGTCATATATCAGTCCGGTAAAATTCAGGTGGTGAGTGTAACAGGAGGCTCAATCTCTACGTGTATCTCGGAAGAACTTAATGCCTTACCGACAAGCACGAGAGCAGCATAACCTCCGGACGCAGTGACGGTACCAGAGGCAGTCAAATATTTAACTAACTGTCCGGTGTACTTCGATAAATAATAATATTGTCCAGGAGTTAAAGAGGACTCAGCGGTAATATTGTCAGCGCTAACAACAGCTATATCGTCAAGATTAACTGTGACGCCACTCGACACCCCAGCGCTCGCCGCTGTAATACCGATAGCTTGATACCACGCGGGGTCTACGCCACTAGCAGCTGTTGCAGGTAACGCATAGACACCACTAACATATACGACCTGTCCCTGGATTAAATTTGAACCAGCCGTAAAGGTCTGAGTCGACACGGCATTAGTGGTTACACCCGCCCCGTTAATGAGCCACACCTGTGTGCCGCCGGGTGTGAAGTCCGTATACTTTCGGTTAAAAATGGCGCGTTCCGTCACTATTTAAAACCCAGACTTCTATTACCTAAATTATAAACGACTCAAAAAAATCAGTCGTCATCGCGGGGATTAATTGCCATAAGGCTATACCCCATTAGCAACAGGAAACCTAAAGACCCAAGGGCAAAAATAGATAGCATCAGCTTCCGGGCTTAGGTGGCCACTGCACGTTCCAGGGGAAGCCAGCCTGTTGCGGCACCATGCGAAGGGTTTCGCGGTAGAGCGCCCAGGCACCTTTGCCATCAGGATCGAGGGGACTGTCAGCAAGCTGGGTCCAGTCGCATTCAGCTAAACGGCGGTTGCGATCCTCGCGGACAGCCTTGCCCTGCTCAGCATCCTTGGCGAAACAGTACGCCTCATACTGCTCAGCAGCGGTGTGTACCACGCCTTCGTCGTCGGTGTAGTCCTGGAAGACAGGACCAGCGATGTAGTGCGTGAACCACTGGCCGTCCACCTCAACCACGCCGTCACGCTGGCTGTACTGGTAGGGGGGAATGGTGGTGGCTTGGGGGCCTTCCAGCACGGGGTCGTAGCCGAAATCGTCGATGATCTCGGCGGTCAGCTGCGGTGGGAAGCTGGTGTTGGGGTTAGAGCGGCGAAACTCGTCTTCAGTGATGACGGCGCCGGTTGTGCGGTTGCGGAGTTCCATGGTGATCAGGCAATAGCGAGATAAATGAAGCTCCCGCCGTTTGCATTGATGGCGGCAGGGGCAGTGGAGCTGATCTGGAAGCCAGAACTCAGCGGGTCGATGTAGTCGGTATTGGTGACTTCGGCAGCGCTGGAGTTGAGTAGCAAATAGGGGTCGTTACCGCTAACAATGCCTCGTGCGGTGTCCCAGACGTACCAGTCACCTGTGGAATCCGTGCGTTTAATCAACACGAACCGTGCGCCTGCTGTGAAGCCGCAGTTAATGTTAAGCGTGGTGCCAGTGCCGATGTAGTTTCCGACTTTGCTCACGCCGGGACAGGAGGCGAAGAGATAGGCGATGTATTTTGAGCCCGAGTTGTTTGTTGTAAGGGTACCAACTGTAAAAACAGAGGATGTGGGATTTGTGTTGCCCCAATATGTACTGCTTACTAGACCCGCATCAGTGGTATCGAGATTTAGAGCCGTCGTCCCACCTAGGCTTTCATTGTAGACAATCCAGTTAAATCCTGCGTCTCTGCCTTTTGCAAAAATAAAGCCAGGAGGGACGCCTAAATTATGCGTAACAGTACTTCCAGAAATGCCGTTCCCCGTATAAGCGACCACATCGAGGAAGCCGGGAGCACGGCGGAACAAATAATTGATAAACGTATTGGCAGAGGCGTTGGTAATGGTTGACGTTGTTCCAACTTTCACGCCATCCATCACATCCCACGGATTAGCCTGCAAAATTGTGGTCCCAGCTGCCACTTCTGTCGCAGTGGATGAGGTTTCTAGGTAACCCGTGCCAGTTAGTCTTGCAGCAAATAAATCGCCCACTGCTGCGCCACGGTTTTTAATTAGTACCGAATCCGCAAGTTGACCGCCAGTAACTGTTGCGTCTGCTCCTGTTCCAGTTCGTGCGTTTAAGCCAAACACCTTCGTGGCATCGGTGGGCGTCTTCATCGGCCCACGGCGGATGGCGATGTAGACCACACTGAGGTTAGCCCCAATACTTTTCATGCTAAACCCCGTAGAGTTGCATTCACCAAAATCGCTTCCTGTTGCTTCAGCGCCGGAAGTATTTGCAAACGAAAATGCGTCGTTACCGGCACTCCATCCGCGCATGTTATCTATTAATAACCAATTCCCTGCGATACTAGGACTTTTTATTAGCAACCACTGCGGTTCCCAGCCCAGCGTGACTGTGGCAGTGCCACTTCCGTCTGTCGTAAAAGTCCCGCAACTCACCACACTGTCATTGCCGCTATCGCCAAACCCGCCAGCGTCGTGCGCGAACAGGTAGGCGACGTAGGTGCCGCCGGAGGCGTTCACAGTGGCATCAGTGCCAAGACTGAAGACCGTGCTGGTCGGTGTGGTGCTATTCCAGCGGGTGGCGCCTGTTGCTTTAGCAGCGGTGCTGTTCAGCACCATGTATTCGGTGTTGGCGAGGCTGCGGTGGTAAACCTGCCAGTCACCAGTGGTATCCGTGCGCTTGACAATGATGCAGCCGGGCACGCTGCCTAGGTTGTGGCTGATGGTGCGGTTCGCGCCCGAACCGGTCCACGTGCAGACATCAAAGAACTTCTCCGCCTCGCGGAAAGTCCAGGAGGCGTATGTAGTAGCGGATTCATTGGTATAAATGTTTGATGCGTTTCCGACATTAAAACCAGTGGATAAAAAATTTAAGTACAGAGCGCCCCAGGTAGAATCTTGGCCAAAATTAGAAGCTGTGTTTAAGGCGTTTTGATTGGTTCTTAAAGTATCGAAAAGAAAATGATTGTATTGCGGGATCTGCGAATTAACCTGAGCAGACCCAGCAATATTTCTGCTTTTAATCCAAACCAATCCCCCCTTCCCGACCAGATCAATCCCATTCGTGATTGTCTGCGTGCTGCCGTTGCCGGTATAGAGCCAGGTGCTGAAGACATCTTCGACGTAAGTGCCAGCACTTGCTGCACCAGCGGCACCCTGCATAAGCCTGAGAGTAGTAGAATCCATTTATATCAAGTCGTATAATTAATCAAAGAAGAAGCTCGCCAAGTTGTACCGCTGTCGTCTGTGACGAACATAAATAGATGTGTTTTCCCTGTAGTTAACGTCGGTGCAGTAGCGCTAGGCCAGGTAACAGATGTAGGCCAAGTTATAGTTCCTGTATCATGGCGAACTTCGTAAGCCAAGCTATAAGAAGCCGCAGGAACTCCAGTGAAATAAACGGAGGAATTACCACTAAGAATCGCGGTGAAGTAGTTACCTGATGTGCAAGGGATACCGCTACCGTTTAGACCGAGTGTAGTAATTACACTACGCACCTGGCCATCAATAAGACCACCGGAAATGGCGTAGCGTGATCCGACTGCTGAAAGACCAGCATTACCGCTAGCAAGTGCGGTATTAGCCGTGCTCTGAGCGGCTACGCCGCTTGCCGCCAAAGTATAACGCTCATCCAATACACCAACTTCGACACGTTGGTTAGTTACACCTGATGCGCGTACAATAGGAAAATAATCACCACTAGCGACTGTTGTAATCGCTGTCAGTTGGGAAATCTTCTGACTTGCCATTGCGATTACACAGAAGCGGTTTCTAGATCAATAACTGATCCATCCTCTAACAGGATAGCATCGATTGTTATACCGGAGCTGGACTCAAGTAAAAGAACTGATGTCGGATTAGCGACCAAAGTTGGTGGATCTATTTCAACAGCTAGTTGCGTAGAGCTAGTTGCACGGCCTACATTAGTTAAATAAGCATCAGTAGAAACAGTAGCTAATTCAGCAGACCAAGTTGCATAGTCAACTAGAGCGCCAGAAGTAGTAACGGAAAGATACTGATACTCACCAGCGGTCAAACCACTTAAACCAGTGTAAAGCCCATCAACATCGACTCGAATCAGATCACCGGTAGTACCGTTATCAATAGCGACACCAGCCACGCTGGCCTGCGTCGCATTAAAAGCGGACGCTTTATAAATAAGTCCGTTCGAGCCTACATAAATTGCGTTACCAGCCGAGACGGCTTCACCAGCTCTAAAACTCGCAATCGCCATCTCGACCTACTAGTTATTTATAGTTTAGCCTTTACCCTGTCCACGGTAACGTTTTTTTCCGCGTCGCCGGGGTCGCGAAAGAACGCTATGTCCAATCGAAGTGGTTTTCGGTTTACGCTCGATTAGTTGAGTGGTTTTGGGCTTGGCCATGTGCCTAAGCAGCAGCGCCTAGAGCTTAGACCTGAATCCAGTTACTGCCATCCCAAACACGAAGATGATTATTAGCACTATCGTACCAACCAGCACCCTGTGCGCTAGGTGCAGGTGAACTAGGTCCATAAGCAAAACTTCTGGATGGACCGGTCTCATACCAACCCGAAGTGGTCGCGTCATAAACAAACAGCGAACCGAGGAGAGTGCTGAACCAGATACTTCCGTCTCGCGGGGGTGCATTAAGTCCAGTCCCTGAAGGAGGAGCTTCGCCTTTACTTGCGATAGCTTCGGCATTTGTCTGGTACCACGCGGGGTCGGACACACCATTACCGGAGGCATAAACGAAGAGACGACCTTCGTTTGTGTCGAACCAGAGACTACCTGCGCTGTAACCGGTTCCGGGTTCGCCAGAAATAACAACAGCAGAACCTCCACCGCCTCCACCTTGGGTGTCGGTACCACTAATAACAGCGGTATTACCGCTATAGGTAATAGATACAGCACCTTGAGGAATAAGGTGCCCAGAAACAGAACCTTGGAAAATTGCGTCGTAATTAGCGTTAAGACGAATACCGCCGTCAGAAAGATATAAACCAGAGCCAGCAGAATCCTGGAAAATTGCGCTGTAATCCGCGTTAAACCGAGTACCCCCGTCAGAAAGATATAAACCGGAACCAGCCGTGTAAGTAACACCAGACGCGCTACTTATAGTCGCATTGATGACCTGGAAAGTCCCGCTTTCAGTAATATAAATACCAGAACCAGCAGCAATACCGCTAGCAGAACCTCCTCCGCCGCCCCCACTTTGAATACCGCTTATAGACGTATTTAAATCCTCTAGAGCCCTTACAACACCTTCAAAATTCCAAGGATAACCGTAAGGGCACCGAGAGTAGCTTGTAGTTCCCACGCCGCTTACAGTTGCGATAATTTCTTCAATGACGGTGACGATACCCTCGAAGTTTTCGGAGTGAAGGGCACGAGGTATTGCACCGTGTGTAGGACAGGGAGGTACGTTTAGTTCGGCCATTTAAAACGTAAACCCCTCCGTATAGTCAGTTTAACTGATCATTCTTTTCTTTGTTCTTCTTAGCAGAAACTCGTTTAACTAGCGACAAACTGCAACCCATATTTTTAGCGACTTGGCTGCACGAATGACCTGCTTCTAACTGAGCAATAATTTCCTTGCCCAAATAGGTCGATAAACAGCGACGTTCAATACGTTCCCGAACCTTCGCGTACTGCTGCGCAGTGCAGTAACTAACGAGAATTTGACGGACGCGCTCTTTCGAGATTTTATATTTCGCACCAATCTGGGAATACGTGCTCCCGCTCAAGTACATATCGTAAATATCTGAAAAGCGGGAGATCCGTTCCTCAACCTGAGATTTCGTCAGCACAATCAGAAAGAACGCAGCGAATCGACCCTAGCGGTCACTTGTTCGAGAGTCAACCTCAAAGTGCCGGTACAGTTCCTCAGCAAGTTTCCAGGCAGGAATATTTAGCTCTACAGAACGCCTACGGCACTCAGCCCAAAAGTCAGCTTCTAGAACCTCTGAGGTACGAACCGTGTCAGCGGACATTCCGAATCCTTAAAACACTGTATGCCGTCATACTAACAGCAATGCTTAAGAAATGCCAAGAGGGCTCTTAGTCGTGCTATCTATTAGTGGATACCGGGTTCCACGTCGTTACTCTGGCGGCTGCTACTCACTAAACAGGTCTCAGGGCCGCAAACTTAACGAGAATTTCGTTCTGAGTTTCCTTAGTTATATACTTTAAAATAAATTTATACAGTATTACGCCTAACCAGAAATTCGCCTAAGTTCAAAAAGTTAAAAATCACGGACTCCTAGCGAAATTTCCGTTAAGCCAACTCTCCTTAAATAGAAAATCCCTTTTCAGGGGTCCGGACGGACGAGCTATGCACTGTGTGCGCTGTGTACGCTCTGCTATACTGGATACACCCGATAACGGGTTTATGAGTACATCCTTATTACTTACTGCTTACCTAGGCATCCTTGAACCCACTACCGTCGAACCTCCCGAGGGGTCTCCTGAGGGCAGGCGAGAGCTGGGGAACTTCGAACTGGCGGTCTTCGGTCAGCGAGGTGTCCTCGACTGCGCCTGTGGAAGACATGAGCCAATTCCAGTAGCCCTTGAGGACCTGGAGAAGGCGTCGCCCGTTCAAGGCTTGCTCGCTTGCCCTCTTTGTGTCCACGAGTCGCGATCCGCTCGCTCCCGTACCCAAATGGTCGAAGCGTGGATCCGCCGTCGCCGAAAGGCCATCAATAAGATTCAGCATCTTTATCTTCCTGAATCCCTTGAGCGGTTCGCCGAGAAGGGTCAGCTTCTGCGTCCTAGACGCTATGTGTATCAAGTTTTCTTCAATGTCAAGTTAAAATCCGACGATCATGTGCTTTCTACATGCGACGATCAATTCTGTTTAAATCCTTACCATATGATGCTAGGTAAAAGCCCAGCGCGTAAGGTGAGCCCACAGATGAAACTGGACATCCAACAATGGAGCAACAACAACGCGAGCACACAGACGATTTTGGGATTGCTCAAAATCAAATACGGAAAATCGTTCTCAGCACGGACGGTTCAGTTGATAAAAAAAGAGCTTCGGCAATCCGGCTTTACGAAGATCTAGTTCAGCTGCTAACCTTCAGGCAGCCGTTATCGACTAAGGAGATACGGAGTGAGCTGTATTTACCAAAAGACAGCCTTCTCCGGGCTCTCAAACAACTCATAAAAATGGATCTAGTTAAAAAGATCTCTTTTGAGAGTCACACTCTTTACGTACTTAACGGTAATTTTAACAAACTCATTAGAGACACCCTTAGTTTATGACTTTTACTCCCGAAACCAAGCCCTGTCTTTGGGATAAAGAGTACATTATCGATAATCTTCCCGTATGGATCTATAGCGATAACCAGCAGCCTGCATCGATCAGCGAGTGCAGGGCACGAATATCGTCTATCGAGTACACAATTAAAGATATTGAGCTTCAAATTGAAATTCGGGAACTCGAATTAAAGACGGGTAGTAGTCGACATCAGTCAAGCCACGAGTACGAGAAATGGAGGACGCAAGCTCTTCGAGCTAAACAAACACACATGTATTTATTGAATGCGTATAGTTACTGGCTGCTCTTAAATGAACGAAAGGAAGGTGAAGACAAACTTTCCCATAAAGTGGATGCTTTAATTAATCTATTAATCGAAGAACCGGCTGATTTTATTACTCAGCTAGAAGCTCTTGTCTGATGTGTTTACGCGACAGAACACACAAAAAAACTCAAACAGTATGTCAGGATTGTCTATTAACTATAGATGATCCTGTTTTCTTTCCCGATTTAAATAAGCTAGAACCTGAACTAAGAGCCCTACTCACACAAATAACAGTTCAAGAGACAGATCTCCATAAATGCTGGAAATCTGGGTACAAAACTTTGAGGGTAAACGGAAATAAAATGAAGATAGAAAATGTATATTATGGCTTTTTTAAAGCGGATATCGGAAATTACACTCTAAAACGAATATGTGGAACCATAGGTTGCGTAAACCCGTGTCACCACGTCTCTCGATTTGAAACACCATCTATAACGAAAAAAACAAGGGTAGGGCTAAACAAAAAATTAACATCTGTAAAAGATTTGTCTGATACACAATGGCTAAGAGAACCTTAGACTTTTAAGGTCACCGTGGGCAAGAACGAGCGAAACGGTGGTACTGTGAGGTGGCTGTCGTTTTTCTCGTTTCCGGCGGCCCGTAAGCGAACCGACTTGCCAGGTACCTGGGGAGTTGGCGGCCTCACTTCAATTTCTTATGGATTTAGTTGTTTCAAAAGAGTTGCTCGACATTATTCGGAGCATCGACACATCGCTTCAGATTCTCGCCAACACAAAAACAGGTAATGTAACTACAGCTTTTATATCTAAGAAAGCCGTCGCAGCGAGGTTAGGGGTGCAACCTGTAGTAATAGACAAATTAGTATACCAAGGTTTAACTTCAGGAGGCACATCAGGCTTAGTGGAAGGAAGACATTATTGCAAACTAGATCCTTCGGAAAACAACATCTCGAATTTTTTATTTGATTCGACTAGAGTTCTTTCTGACGCCTGGAAAAACTTCACTGGTTATCAAGATGCCTGATTTCGATCAAAAAGCAAAGCGTTTAGCTAAGAGTCTTTTCAGCAAATCAGAGGTTCAGAACAGAATCTCTATGAATGCTGTGAAAATGATTATCGGCGATATAGTTACGCTGTACACAGAATTTCGTAATACAGAGGGACTTGGTGCTCTCTTTTTTCACCCACAGCGACCAGATGAGTCCCAGTATTTAACACTCTCAGATATCCATAAAGACATGGCATTAGCTGAGGAGCTAATGAATGCAGAATTAGCTACATTTTTTAAAAAACTAACAAACTTAATCCAGAAAGAACAGGAAAACGACTCCCCAGTTGTCGTCATGACTGACCAATCAGGGATGAGTGTGCATGTAATAGATTTAAATTTAGCGGAAGATATGCTCGCGAAAAGGTTAGAAGATGCCACTAGCAACCTATGACTTTGTTTCTCCAGTAGATGTTGCTGCAATAACAGCGACTTTCTTCGGAGGAACAATAGACCTAGATCCGGCTTCGAGTAAACATGCAAATACGATCGTAAGTGCTAATAGGTACTACACACACAAAGACAACGGCTTAAATCAAAAATGGAAAGCTAAAAACATTTATCTATACCCACCGCGAGATTTTCTGACAAGTTGGGAGCAACCCCCGGACCCTCTTTTGTATCACAGACGAAAGAGATTTCAGAAATCCGCTCAACGCATCTGGTTAGAAGAAGCCTATAGAAAATACCTCCATCAAGAATTTGATGAAGGTATTATTTTTTTAACTTCAAGTGAAGTAGCGCTTATTACGACACAAAAAATAGGCATAGATCTTCCTTTGTGTGTGTTAAAAGAACATCCAAAATTATTTATAGATAACGTCGATTTAACTCCTATACCTAAAACTAGATGCTATGGTTTTGTGTATTACTTACCGTCCGTACATAATACAGAAGAGAGAATTACTGAATTCTGTTCTCTCTATAGTAACCTTGGTCGGGTATTTGTTTAATACTTTCTACAGTTCCATAATCGTTATCGGGCCCGTAAGTATCACGTTCACCGAATCCTAACCCGACAGGACCGCCGCGCATACGATCAAACCTTCGCGATCGTGCTAGGCGGAAGGATCGGTCTGCTGGACTTTCCGCCCACACGGAACCGGCTAGTCGTATATCACGGCGCTGTCGGTATTTATAGTCATATTTAGCGGAAGGGGCATCAGCATGGAACTCAACCTTCCGCTCATGTTTAGATGCCTTCCATTTGTTAAACATTATATTTAGTGAGGTACATCATAGAATCTACGTCACTCTTAACTGTCGGAGGACGTGTAGCTAACGCCATATATTGAGGATTAAGTAAGTTTTCAAATGCTGGATTTAGCGAAGAAGCAGTAAAGGATGCTTGAGGTGCTTCCAAAGTAGACCAAAGGCGCTTACTCATATCGTCAGAAACAGCGCTCATTCCTTTCTCATATTCTGAAGACATACCTAAAAGTTGTCCAGCTAAACCGGCGTAACTGGACGAACTTAAAAGGTCCGGCTGGAAATCTTCAAGCTTAGGTTGAAACTCACCCCGAACACCGCCTAAAGTCTCATAAAATTGTTTAGTTACACCAGGAATATAATCTTGTGCTGTCGTGCCTGTAAGATTGCTTAAATCCTCCAGTGTTCTTTCATATTTATTCGTATAGCTTTTAGTACGGTTTTGTAATTGATTAACTAATTGTTTTTGCTGTCGCAGGGCATCCTCCACAGCGCTTTTAGCTGCCTCAGCAGCCTTTTGGGCAGGTGATTGACCCATCAGAGTAACGGTTGTCCTTTGCGTATTCTATCGACAAAAATATCACGGTACTTAAGAACTTCTGGACTCGTCGAATTTTTTCCCGGATCGTACATATCCCATGAAATATGCGCCCCCGTGGTTGAGCCCGTCCGACCCTGAGTACCTATAAAAGTTCCAGGCCCTATTACAGCTCCGGGTTTTAACTGCGGATTTACTTTATCGAAGTGGGCTAAGCGAACATCGGCATAGGTTCCTCCCGGTGTTTTAAATCGAAGATCGACATAATTCCCATAACCGCGTTTGCCGGGTCCTTTTTCCAGATTAGTTTCCCAGTTCTGATCGCCGACGACTTTAACAACCTGGGCATTAAAGGGAGCACGGAAGGCTGCTCCACGCCCGCCGGGTATAACAAAATCAAAGCCAGGCTCACCTGTTGTGTCTTTGGCCGAGGTGATTACGGCACCTTTATACGCAACACCTTTACCTGCACTGGGTAAATTGCTTGTATCTGTAGTATCTGCTGCTTGTGTAGCGCCTATTGCCGTATTTAAATACTGTTCAAGTTCGGCTTGTTTTTTATTAAATGCTTCAGTTTCGAAACCTGTCTGAGCAATTTTGCTAGCGAGTTCCATTGGATTGAATCCGGAACTGAATGCTTTTTCGGTTTGAATTTGCGTAGCTTTCGTTAAATACTCTTCCGCAAGCATCTGCTCATCGGGATTAGAGCTGTCTTGTAACTCAGCGGCAGCTTTTAAATAAGCGTCTGCTTCTGGTGAACTGACAGCCGCAGAACTTTCAGCGAGAGAACGTTTTAAGTAATCCTCCGTAACACTCTGCATGAGGCTCCTGAAGTCTCTGCGAGGGAGACTCACAGGAGTGACCTCTGGAGTTTCGCCGGTTACCGAACCACCAGAACCAGCACCGGATGCTAGAGCTTCTGTAAAACTAAATTTATCGGGGCCAATAATTTTGTTTATATAATTCTTAGTCTCGCTTGGTAGGTATTTACCAACACTTCCAGGCCCTGCATTATACGCCTGAAGAGCTTTCTCATAAGCAGATCGTACTTTTACGGGATCATCTACACCCAAGCCGCCATACGTTTTAATATACGCCGCCATATTCTTGGCAGCAGCATCCAAGGCTGCGACGGGATTACGTGGATCCACCCCCCAACCTTTTGCCGTTGATGGCATTATTTGGGCAATACCGATAGCCCCTGCCTCTGAAACTGCTGTCGGGTTAAAGCCGGACTCTGCTTGTATCTGACGCTCGAAAACTTCAGGAATCAGACCATACTGGGCTGCTTTCTGACGCGCTATTAAGCGATAGTCGGTAGCAGCCATGTTTATACCAGTAAGACCAATTTATTTAATTTTAGCTTTCAGAGTTTTCGGTAGATTCCTCTGGGCCAAACAAATTCATGTTTGTTTCTACAGCAATCCCACATTCGCTCATAACTGTTTTAAACGCTCGTTCACGGCAGATTAGTTTGAAAACAGTTGTCCATAAATACTGGTCGCGGTCCTTCGGGTCGGTAAGCGAATGAGCCTTAGCTCGAATACGGGTCAGAACGAACTCGTCCTCTAGCGTCAATCCGCAGTTGATATCGGACAGACTCTGATGCTTACGGCGGCCCACGACCATAAAGCGGTTACACCTAGCTTAGCCGCTTTAAACCGTAAAAATTAAAAGAGCATATAGCGCATATATTAACACTATATTACCAGTTTTTACAGCTCCAGTAGCCGGGAGTCAGCTTGCTCTTCTTCTCGTCGCAACTATGCCTGGAACGAAAAGCAGCTCGCCGTGCTGGGTCATCACTCCGATTTTCCATATTAGGGTCACCGAAGCGAACAAGGCGAACCTCATCACCTTCTTTAGCTGCTACAGAATATTCCTTACCACTCTGTACATCACGCTTTGGAGAATTGTATCCTTTAAAAATTTCACCAGCTATCCGGATGGTCACTAGACTCATTCGACTCTCCCTAATCATACCGACTGAAAAATTAAGAAGGTATTACGCCCCAAAAAGTTGGTTGCGATGAAGACAAATAGGGTTACCATGGCATCGTTGCTTCTCTACAAGAGCACTAAATGTCGGACGGTAAAACTCTCCTTACAATCGCAGAAACAGCAGAGCTGCTTAACTGCAGTAGTGGATTTGTTCGGAAGCGCATCGCACTCGCCGAAGCAAATCAGCCTGGCGGTTGGCCTAAAAGCGTGTATGTGAACCTGCAACCTAACGGCGCAAAGTCGTTGTATCGGGTGAACAAGTCTGCTCTCGAAGAATATCTTCAAGGCACGACTAGCGCTAAAGTAGAAACTGCGGAGGCCACCTCTACCGCTGCAGCTTGCTCCTTCTGATATGACTTACTCCGCCGCATTCGAATCTGGGATGCCTGTAGTCCCACAGGGGGCTCCAGAACCTCAGGGCATGATTGTCGGCGAAGTTGAGACAAAACCAGCGGCATCGGTTGATGACTTAATCACTCAATTGGTGTCGCTTTCTTCCTATTTAAATCAACTTTACACTCAGTCTCACCTAATTCATCTAAATATAGAAGGTCCTCTGTTTTTACCTGTTCACGAATTTTTAAAAGAACAGTACGACGCACACATCAATCAGTTTGATGCCGTAGCTGAATTTGTGCGGACGATGGATTATTTAATGCCAATGTGCGACCGTGGGCTAAGCTCCGCATACAAAGGATTTAAACACGTAAAATCTTACGAAGCGCGGGAGATGCTTACTACGTATACAAAAAATCTGGAAGCCTGCGGAATGATGGCTAAAGATGTTGGATGTACCGCGAAAGAGGTGCAGGCCCCTGACGTAGAAAACTATATGGCCGAATTAGTTGGAATGATGTTTAAAGCAGCGTGGTTCCTAAAGTCAACACTTAGAAATTAAGTCAGAAGCCACGCTCCCGTCGCTTGGATATAAAGACCGGCAGCGAAGACTCCGGAGGACTGTATTTGATAAAAAAGTGCTCCTGAAGGATAATTTGCGGGAGAAGGTAATCCGCTCAAAACAACAGTAGCTGCGCTAACTGCTCCTGACGCAGTTATACACCCTGAAGCTGAAATAGCTCCCGAGGCCAAAATGCACCCGGATGCCATTCGAGCACCCGACGCAGATATACAACCGGAGGCCATTAAAGCACCAGATGCGGTAATGCAACCAGAAGCTACTAAGGCCCCTGAGGCTACAACAGCACTATTAGCAACGCCAGCTGTTGTAGCCGATCCGGCAGTGGTAGCGGAATCGGCAAACCCGGCGCCTCCCTTGACCCACGCTGTACCGTTCCATACTTTTAAATAGTAATTTGTCGTAGAACTATCTACCCAAGTCTCCCCAATTGAATTCCCGGCTAGACCGACTGGAGAGGAGTTAGGGGCTGTAGTTCCGTAGTGATTGGGGCCGAGTTTACGGATCGAACCAGCAGAATCTTCGAAATAGAGACCCGGATCTGAAGCGCCAAAAGCAAGAGCTAGTTCACCGTTTTGAACAACAGTTCCACTAGGTCTGTCCGAAGATTGACCCGAACGTTTAAGAAGAAGAACAACAGGTGTTGAAGTCATGTGTATACGCCCCCGTTAATCGGGAAACTCGGAGCGGGGACTAGCTGACCATTAATATACTGTCCTCCGTTAAATGTGTTAACAGGTTGATTAACGAGAACACCATTAGCGTAAGTACCTCCGTCGTATACGTTTAAATTTTCCAAGCTTACCGGAGCGAATGGATCAAACTCGTCGACGGTAAACATCTGAAAACTGTTAGCTTCTAGAGTTTGTGTACTATTAACACCCCCGCTATTTAACGTTTTAGACATCATATTATACATATCTGGATACATCATCTGCTGCGGCATAGAATCCTTAGCAGGACTATACCGTTGCCACCAAACAAGGTCGCGCTCCCGTTTGAAGAAACTAAATTGTTTTGCTAGATCTACGTCAAACTTCTCTCTGTAATACTCGTTCATTGGTTCATCGTTTGGTTGTGGCAACCAAGGAGAACTTGTTGAATTCTGACCAAAACGAAATTTAAGATCCCACATAGCCGCGTAGATGTGCTTACACCAACGCGGCTGATAATAATAAACGTTAGGGTCTGAATACACAGCTTCGGTGTACTCAGGTATGTTGTATATCTGGTTTAGGTAGATAAATCCAAAAGTTCTAGCCCAACCTGGACTGTCACTAGACTGTTGAATTCTTTCAGAACCTAAGTCAGGTCCACCGTCATAAAAACCCGGATCAAAGTTTTGAACTCTCGTATAGGGGTACTTTCGCCGTATCGATAAATCGTACAGGTTAAAACCTTCTCGCCCGAGGAAATCCGGGCAAGTACATTGAGACCTCATTTCCGTGGTTAGATATTCTCCGACAGCAGGAGGCCCAGTGGCAGGAACTGCCATTGTGTTTGCGTTAATAACAGCCCAGCTATTATCTTTCGCGTGTGATAAGAATAAAGTATTGTATATAGGAGCGTAACCAGGATTACTTACAGGGACGTTATTTATTCCTATAGCCTTAACTGTATAGTTGTTAAAACCATATTGTTTATCAGTACCGGCTGCTGTAAATCTATTTGAAAGGACTTCTCCCGTAAAAAAAGAAATAGGTGCGCCAAAATTACTATTTAGTTTGACAGCATAGGTATCAGCGTCATAATCCGTAACGGCGGCGATAGCATAACCAAAATTAAGGAAGTTAAAGGAATCTCTAGGTCGAATACCTACCATCCACATCCGCATGTCTGGCCGCGTGGATGGGTACATGAAGGCAATACCCGGTAGAAATAAACCAACACCGGGTGTACCTAATAAATAGTATTTAAAGCTGTATGTCATACCGTCATAAGCTTGCTGCGAATACATAGCAAGCTCATATCCACGTCGCCAACGAACCCAAAGCGACGCGTAATCGTAATCACTAAGGATGCTGAAATCCTTAGTTCCCGTTGCAGGTCTAAACCTACGTTTGAACGGAAGAGGATTAATTAATTGATTAGGGTTATCGGCACCAGTAATACCTAGAGGTTTTTCAAAGCTCGGATTAGCTTTCGAGCTTTTAAAACCAAAATTATCCGACCCTTTACGCCGGGCCACGGTTTAATAAAAACCGCCTTGAGCCAGAATCGTAATGCCGGAGGGACTCAGACCACCCGAGGCGCGTACACCAGAAGCGCCGGCAGGGCCCGTACCGATGTAACCAGCACACAGAATGTAACCTTTTTCTAGATACAAACCCTCACCCTTACCGATCTGAATCGGAGCAACCAAACTTGTATCCCCGACTTGAGGAACAGGAGCATTAATACCTAGTAATTGAACTTGCTGCGGATAACCAAAAGTAGATCCACTTAGACCGACTTCAAACCGCCCGACCATCAATGCAGCGGACGTGGACGGCGCTGCCTGATTAGGAGCGTAAACATATAAAGCGATATCGGCGGTACGAATACCACTGTTATCCGGATAATCTTCGTTACTTACGATGGAGATATCCTCCACCAAAGCACCATCTTCCGAGGGGAGATCACCCACGCGGACTAACTGAATAAGATCAGTAAGGTTCGGATTGGTGGGGTTACAGGTTGGAGTGCTGTTATTAATGCGAGCGCCCCGAAGAAAAGGGCGGTCAATTAAACAGGGCTGCTTGTTAGTGCTTGTCGTGCTCATGATTAACCCTCACTTGTTTTAGTGATATCTTTAGTACCGGGTTTTAACGTGAGTGCTATCCCGGTATTATCTTCGGATAATTGCTCTAATAAACGGGCGAGCATAGATTCCTGCCGACCCTGATTCAGATAATCGCTCAATGCCCTAGTTGCCATACCCATAGGTGCTGGAGGTTCCCCTCTTATGCCACGGGCTAATTGGCCGATGCCTTCAAATAAAGCACCGGCACCTAACAGGGTCTTGTTCCAATCCATTCCACCACCTGTCTCGGTGCCGGGAACAGGGACATTGACGATAGGATCGGCTAACCCAAATCCGCTCATCGGATTTATACCGGCTGTATCTCCCCAGGTATAAGGGTTAGGCATCGATAAAACCTAGTTAATTAAAGTTTAGCTCAGTAGGCGCGGTTCTGAAAACCAGCACGAGCGAAGAAAGCTTGCAGCTCCTTTGGCATCGGCGCAATAGTTGTTGTCACGGTTGCATCAGTTACGTTTTTGATCGCAGGATCACGACCTTCAGCAGCATCAATTAGTCCCTGGGTACTACCAGGAACGAGATTCTGAACATTAGAACCAAGAGGCGCCGTAATTGTTGCGCCAACATTATTTTGACTTTGCTGAGAAATATCGCGAGCGCGAAGTTTCTGATTCAACTCATAAGCGAGAACAGGATTAGCGGCGGCCCATTGAGCAATACCGGGTTTATCCAGAGCGCCGGTAGCTTGAAGCTCAAGGAGGGTTTCATCAGTAGTTTTCGGCTTTAAAGCCTCCTGGCGGCGAGCCGCATAGTATTGCGCGATCTGTTTGTAATCAGCAGGAGCGCCCACGTCGGATCGTGTGGGGGCTGTCGCGGCACCGCCTGTCCGCGAAGGATCGAGACGAGCGCTCGCTTCAGCAGCTTGCCGAGCTTGAGTCAAGTTGCTGTCCCGGTCACTAAAGCGTTGAGTCCGGGCACTCAGGTCACCACCCGCTAGGTCGGCGGCTGCGGCTCGGGCTGTTTCAGTTTGAGCGGCAGCTCGCGAAGCATCGACATTATTAGGAGCAGTTTCCTCCTCTAAAGAAACCGGTGGAGCGGATGTTGTGGGGCCAAGAGGAGCTTCTTCTCCTTGACCGCCAAACAAGTTATAAGCGGTAACACCTGCCGCAGTTATACCCGCAGTCCCCAGACCAGCTAAGAGAGGAAGCTTCCCCTGCAGATTAGTTAACGCATTCCGAAGTGCGGCACCTTGAGGAGTCCACGCTGAGGTAATGTCGGTACGAAGATTCAAGGGAAGCTGATCGTAAACAGTACCGGCAGCGTCGGGAGTAGCTCGGACCGAGGGGGTCGGGGCTGCCTGGAGAGGACCAACAAAGGTTTCATCACTAAAGGTGCGAGTACCACCGGGGGCGTATTCAAACTCGCTGGCAAACCCTTTTCTGAATTTCCCACTCATCTGGGTGGGGCTCATGTTCTGCGTTTGGGGGTTGTATCGACCCATCAACGAAGGCTGAAAAATTTCGGCGCCTTTAGGGATAAACCGTTCGGCTTGAACGGACGGAGCAGGAGCCTCTAAAGAAGGACCATAAACTTGACGTGGATCAATCTCTACAGAAGGACGTGTAACGACCTGACTCGGAGTCGGGACGTTAACAGGAGGAGCTTGGACAGAGGATTGAGCCGTCGAACGAACAACAGGAGTTAAAGAAGGCTGGAAGATTCCAGCTACGGGGGGCTCGGGACGACGAACGGGAGGCGCAGCAGGAGGGGTTTCTGCAGCGCCCATGCGAAATGTTGACCCACCGCCTGCACGAACAGCCGGTTTTGCGGGAGGGGTAAAAACTCCCTGGACAGATTGAATGGTTTCACGAGGGAGCTGCCTTTCAGCAGGCAAAACACCAGCTCTCCCAGCGGCTTTACGGAATTGACCGCCTATGGCTCCAGCAAAAACACCTGCCAGGTTCATAAGATCCTGGGCTGTTAAAGGTTTAGGAGCCATTAGATCTACGTAATTTCTAAGCTAAGAGAAGTCTAGCGCCAGTTCGTATAAAAATAAATTCGATCAGCACGAGATGCTGTAGGAGGTCCCGGAATAGCCTGAACGAATGAAGCTCCGCTACGTTCAAACCGATATCTGTTTGTTACCGGGTTCCGATAGTTAGCCACGTACAACATTTGGGCCAAACGATCCGTTTCAAACACATAATTCTCGCGCCAGATACGAGCTGTTTCGCGTTTGTCTTGGATATTGATGGAGCGGTTAACGTCACCCAAAATCGTTTCTTGACGACTTGTGGCACGCCCAGTTGCAAGTTCAGTTAGACGCTCTGCTTCTTCACAGCGCTCAATCTGCTGCACAATTTTATCGACGTAAACTTCGCTGGGAATACTGTTGCAAGCCTGCATCAAGCGGGAATAATCGCCAGCAGGAACCGTGGCTATGTTGTACCCAAGATGATACGCGACACGACTAAAGTTAAAATCGTCTAAACGATAGCCGAAAACCTGGGCAGGGTTTCTGGCAAGCTGATTAATCGTTGCGTATATTATTTCACGTTTAGTACCATCAACCGTATCCGGTTGAAAAACAATACCCTGCTGAGCTAAATAACTCTGGATCTGTTCTAATTCTTGCGTAGTTAAATCAGCCACGCTGCTTCTCCCTGGTTATAAATATTCTACTTAGTGCCAATTGGTAGAAAAATACAAATCATCCGCCAAAGCGGGATTAGGAGGACCAGGATAACCCTGAATAAAATCTCCCTCAGTCTCGATAAAACGGGACTGGGCTATTACCGGATCTTTATAATTAACGACATGAAGAATGTGAGACAATCGGTCACATTCGAATAAATAGTTTTCTCGCCACAGGCGGGCAACAACACGTTTATCTTGAATCGCGATAGAACGATTCAAGATTTCAGTACCGTCACCCAAAATTATTTCTTGACGATTAGTAGCGCGATTATTAGCTAGCTCACAGAGGGGTTCTGCTGTCTCGCAGCGTTGTATCTGCTCTACAACTTTACCGTAATAAAATTCACTAGGAATGTTATTACAAGCTTCTAGTAATCGAGAGTAATCGGCAGGATCAACCGAAGCTATATTGTAATTTAAGTGATAACAGACACGATCAAAATCATACTGACATAAAGCATGACTTTCTGTTTCAAAACCGTTACGGGTTAATTGATTTACTGCTGCATATACAACTTCGCGTTTAGTTGCGTCTGTTATCTGGTCAGTAAAAATGACCCCTTGCTCAGCGAGAAATCTCTCGATTTGCTGAAGCTGAGAGGTCAGGAGCTGAGACACAAAACAGAACCCTAATTTTTTTACATTCTAGGGCTCCTAGTTATATCACTCTACGTAAACGTGATCGTCGGCCAGAACCGAATCCCAATCAACGTGTTTGATTTCCTTAAGCTGTTCAAGTTTAGAGAAGCGCTCTCCAGGCATACTTTGCTGCAGCTCTTTAATTTGAACCGCAGTTTTCATTCCGACTCCTTTTAAGACTTGAGTTAGGAGTTCAGGAGGAGCGCTGTTGATATTGATTCGATTGAAAGCGGGAACCTCTGGTTTAGCGATAGTGCGGCCACGGCGCTGTTTTGTTGATTTCTCGGTTGCTTCCGCCTCTACCTCTTTTTCGACAATCTGATTCTTATGAGCGAAGAAGATTTTACCGGTAGTTACCGACTTAACCATGTAGTATTCACCATCATCGTGAACACTGATGACGGAGACTTTTACACCGTTGGGGGTGAACGTGTACTCCTTCATTTCGGCGACTGCCATTATGTGATCAGTTATCGACACTCAGTATAGCTACACGCAAATAAAAAACCCCCTCCGAAGAGGGGGCCCCCGTGGTTCGCGTCCTGACTATATCAGGCCGGAGTCGTCGAGGTGTAGATGCTGGACTCAACCAGACCAGCGGGCTGCAGGGCCACATCGTCGCGCTTGGGCGGCTCATCGGGGACGAGCCAGCACACTTCGCACAGAGCGAGTGCTTTGTTCTTGGCGGAAAGCTTACCGGACTGAGCACGAGGATCGTACACACCGGAAGCTTGAGCCAGACCTGAAGCAGCGGTGCCACCGAGATTGCCCACGGTGTACAGCTTGTAGGTGGTGTCAGCGGTCACCACGTGCATATTTGCAGGGTTCCAGGCATTGCTGGAATTGAACGAACCGTTTTCGATACGGCTGTTCGAACCTGCAACAGTGGCGAAGAAGCCGCTGACGCTGGGGGTGGTGGACAGACCCACGCCCACGTTCGGGCCGAGACCCAGGGTGGGGGTAGCGGAACCGCCGGCCACACCGCTGCTCACCACATCGCCGCCGTCGAGACGGAGGCCCACACGGTACACATAGGCACCGGAGGGAACGGTGATGCCGTTGGTGATGTCGGCACGGATATCCTTGTGGAAATCCGGGGAGGGAATGATCACATTCCCGTTCAGGAAGGGCTGGGGAGCACCATTCTGACCGGAACCCCAAGGGGTGGTGTAGTAGTCGAGCTGGTTGTTGGTACCCAGAGCCTGATAAGACAGGTCAACGTAACCAACAGCTTGCTGAGCGATCCAACCGGGACGGAAGATCACACCAACGGGACCACCGACAGGCTGGTTAGCCAGCGTCTCGGGGCTGCCGTTTTCATTCAGAAAGTCAACGGACTTGGACTCGTGCCAATACCGAAGAACGTTCGTGTAGTTACCAGGATAGATCTTGGTAACGGAGATCTGAGCGGGATTAATTGCCATCGTTAGTTACCTCCTCAAGCGCTAAAGGAGTAGCCGATGGTGGCGAAATCAGCGTTCAGAAGTTCGAAACCTGCGTACAGGCTCCAAATCATCATGATGAAACGGCTGAAGTCGTCGTTGTTGTTCAGGAGCACCTGAGCGTTGTTGCCGCCGATACCGACGCCCACGCTCTGGGGACCGAAGAACATACCAATCGCGGTGTCGTAAGACTTATTGGTACCAGCGATGGTTGCGGTTGCGGTTTGAGTAGGCATGTTGGTGGATTCGAAGAATCGCACGCCTTCAAACACGAAACCGGTGGGCATGATCGGCTCACCCGCCACAAAGGTGGCTTGACCGAAGCCCTGACCCATGTAGATAGCAGCGTTAGGCTGCATCGCCGACATGAGCGGGTTGATCTGACCATTGCCAGGGTAACGAGCAACTTCACGGAAGTCGCTGTTCTGACGCAGGTGCATCAGGAAGGTAGGATCGCAAACGCAGCGATAGAAACCGTCCTGGTAGGTAGGAACGTTACGCTTACGCAGGCTCTTCACCACGCGCAGCAGGTCGTCCTTAACGTCGAACTTAGCTTGCTCGGCGTTGGCGTAGGTGAGGCTACCAACAGCGAGATCGCCGGGGTAGTAGTATCCACCTTGGCTGTCGGAAGCCTTGCCTTTAGAGACGGCTTTCAGCAGTTCGTTGATGAATACACGGTCGCGCCACCGACGATAGTCGTCGAGCAGGGTCAGCGAACCAATCGACTGGTGGAAGGCAGTCAGGTTGCCGGTGTCCAGCAGAAGACGCTGCGCGGTGATCAGAGTCTCGCGAGCAATCTTAAAGGTGCTGGGCTGGGTTGGATCAGTCGGGTCGGCAGGACCGGTGTACTCGCGGAGGGTCACGAGCACCTTGTCCTTGACGATATTCCGGCTGTTAGCAGTACCGATGGTCTGCTCAGCAGTGCGCTCCCGAGACTCTTTCGAGCCGGGATTGCCCCAGAAACGGTAACGATCAAGCTGTACGGTCTGGCCGGGTTGCTTCGAGAAATCGTGAACAACCACCGGCTCAGCTGCCATCTCTACGACATACGCAGGATGGGGACGGTATAACTCCGCACCGAGCAGCTTCGGAAAATCATTGTCGACGAACAAAGCGTCAACCTCCGAAGAACTACGTATTTAATTTAACTAAGTACTAATAAAAATGAAACAGGTTTGTCGCATTTTTAGCGTTAGACATTCGGCTGGTTGCCGACATTAACGGATGCACTAAAGGGTCTAATAAGCCCCCGAACGCTTTCCGGACTCTGGTAATAGACAGAGCCATAGTTAGATACATAACGTGATGAACCACCTCGGTAAATAAACCGGACGGCAGTGGACATCAAACCGGGAGACTCCGATCGGACAGTTTCCGTATATGTACGGCAGTAAACCGGAGGGTTGTATTTCCATTCAGCACGGTTTGCTGTGCCCTGTCGGCCCAAATCATTCGTTAGGAGAGACCCTTCGTAATTACGATGTGTTACACCCCCTCCGGTAATACCTTCAGCAGTGGTATTACCTTCCGGCGTGTTATACGGAGTATATGCCTGGTTATCAGGAGCGAAACCGTTGTAATAGGTATACTTACCAACATCTCGTATGCCGTAGTCTGCTGTTAAAGCAGTCTGTGTCTTAACACCAGCGACAGTAGTCGAACTTATAGATCGATAACCAACGTAAGCATCCAGAGCCCCACTGGGTTCGTAAGCGACAT